>JAABVA010001002.1_pt1 | contig 31780 bp, 27 predicted proteins | sample 5560331 | NCBI WGS metagenome assembly JAABVA01 (sample SAMN12812661, study PRJNA571458) | rock metagenome | isolation source: Antarctica rocks | place: Antarctica: Victoria Land, Mt New Zealand sud | collected 2016-01-07 | reverse complement strand
ACCGAGGCGACGTCGCTGACGCGGCCGACGACCTCCCCGACGGCGGGGACGGCGACGATCCCGCTGATCGGGGTGGATCCCACCGTCGGACCGGTCCCCGGGACCGCCGGACCGGTCCCCGGGGCCGCCGAGCCAGTACCCAGGGCCGGTCCGGCAGGACAGGACGGGGCGCCCGCGGCGGCCCGCTGAGCAACGCGGGCGTCAGCACTCAGTGATCGGCAGGCCGTCCCGCCGCTGGGCGGGGCGGCCACCGGCGCTCACGCTCCGTCGAGCCGGTGGTGGCTGTCCTCAGGTGGACCTGCGAGCGGGGGCGCCGTCCGCGGTCAGCCACTCCCCGACCAGGTTGGCGGCGATCAGGGTGGGCCCGTCGGGGTCCCACAGCAGGACCGTCCCGGCCGCGGCGAGGGCGACCAGCGCGGCCGGGCTCGGCTCCAGGGTGTGCCGCTCGCCGTCCTCGGTGACCACCATCAGGGCGAAGGTGCCGTCGCCGTCGGGCGGGCCCAGAGTCCAGTTGGCGTTGACGAATGCGACCCGCCGCGTCTCCGCGCTCGCACCGCTCATCGGCTCCCCCGCAGGTGGTGGACGTCGCCGGCGTGCACCGCCGTCGTCGTCGCGTCCGGAGCGGCGACGAGCAGCGCCCCGTCCGCCGCGATCCCGGTGGCGACACCGACGACGGTGGCACCGCCGCCGCCGACCTGCACCCGGACGCGGCGACCGATCGTGGCGCAGCGCGCGCGGTAGTCGCGGGCCACGTCGCCCGCGGCCCCCGCCGAACTCCCGGATCCCGAGCCCGACGCCGACTCCGACTCCGACGACCACCCCGCCGACCCTGACTCCGACGACCAGGAGGAGTACCGCGAGTGCAGCGCCGCGAGGATCGTCCGCAGGAGGAGGTCGCGGTCCAGGGCAGCACCTGCAGCCCCCGCCGCGGCGAGGGAGGTCGCGTGCGCGTCGGGTGGGAACGACGCCGCCGGCACCGTGACGTTGAGGCCGATCCCGACCACCACGCCGGGCCGGTCGGCACCGCCGGGACCGACGTGCTCGCTGAGGATCCCGGCCAGCTTGGCCTCCCCATCCGTGGTCCCGGCGGCGGTGAGGACGTCGTTCGGCCACTTGAGGACGGTCGCCAGCGACGGCGCGAGCTCGCGGAGAGCATCGCTCACGGCGAGTCCGGCGAGCAGCGGCAGCCAGGTCCAGCTGGACTCCTCGACGGGCGGGCGCAGCAGGACCGAGACGGCGACGGCGGTCCCGGCCGGGCTGACCCAGCGCCGCCCGAGCCGTCCGCGGCCGGCGGTCTGCTCGTCGGCCGCGAGGACGGTGCCGTGCGGTGCCCCCGACCGGCCCGCGGCCGCGAGGTCGGCGTTCGTCGAGCCCGTGCTGGGGACCAGGGTCCCCACCCAGCCGGCCGGCAGACTGTGGAGAGCAGTGCTCACCCGGTGTTCTGCAGGCCGGCTGCGATGCCGTTCACCGTGATCAGCAGCAGCCGCTGGAGGTCGTCGCGCCCACCGCCGCCGGGATCGCTGCTGGGACCGCTGCTGGGACCGCTGCTGGGACCGCTGCCGGCCTCCGAGCGCAGTGCTCGCAGTGCCCGCAGCTGCAGGAAGGACAGCGCGTCCACGTAGGGATCGCGGAGCTGGACCGCCCGGCCGAGGACCCGGCGGTCCTCCAGCAGCCGGGTGTGGCCGGTGACCGCGAGTACCCACTCACGGGTCCGGTCGTACTCGGCGAGCACCCGGGCGGCCAGGTCCGGCCGGTCGCCGAGGGCGAGGTAGTCCGCCGCGATCCGCCGGTCGGCCTTCGCGAGGCTCATCTCGGCGTTCTCGAGCAGGACCGTGAACAGCGGCCACTCCGCGCGGGCGGCGCGCAGCGCGGCCAGGTCCCCGACCGCCTCGAGCCCGGACCCGAGCCCGTACCAGCCGGGCAGGTTGAGCCGTGCCTGCGACCACGAGAAGACCCACGGGATCGCCCGCAGGTCGTCCAGGCTGCGGGCAGCGCCCGGGTCGAGGCCCCGCTTGGCCGGCCGGGAGCCGATCTGCAGCAGCGCCGTCTCGTCCAGCGGCGTCACCTGCGCGAACCAGTCGGCGAACCCGTCGGCCTTGACCAGTGCCAGGAACGCCTCCCGCGACGCCCGGTCGAGCACCGCGGCCAGGCCGGCGAACTCCGCGGCGGCCCGCTCGCCGCGCTCGGTGGTGGGGGGCAGCCAGGCCTGCAGCGTCGCCGCGGCGACCTGCTCGATGTGCCGCCGGGCGATGGTCTCCCGGCCGTAGCGGGCGAAGATCACCTCACCCTGCTCGGTGACCTTGAAGCGACCGGCGACCGAGCCGGGTGCCTGCGCGACGATGGCCCGGTTCGCCGGGCCGCCGCCGCGCCCGAGGGAGCCGCCGCGGCCGTGGAAGAGCGTGAGGGCGATGTCGTGGCGGGCCGCCCAGGCCACCAGCCGGGCCTGCGCGTCGTGCAGGACGAGCGCCGCCGACGTCGCACCGACGTCCTTGGCGGAGTCGGAGTACCCCAGCATGACCTCGAGGTGGCGGCCGTCGCGCTCGAGGCGGCCCGCGGCCACCGGGTCGGTGAGCAGCGTGTCGAGGGTCTGCACGCACTGCTCGAGGTCGGCGCCGGTCTCGAACAGCGGCACCACGTCCAGCTCGAGCGTGGCCGCGCCGGCGCCCAGGGCATGCCGCGCGAGGGCGTCGACGGCGGCCAGGTCGGCTGCGCTGCGGGTGAAGGACACGACGTAGCGGCGGGCCGCGCGCGGGCCGAACCGCCGCTGGATCGCGTCGAGGACCCGGATCGTCTCCAGGACCTCCCGCGTCATCAGCGACAGGCCGGCGCCGTCCGGGCCGTGCTCCGCGATCTCGGCCAGCGCACTGGCGTGCACCGCCGAGTGCTGGCGGACCTCCAGCTCCGCGAGGTGGAAGCCGAAGGTCTCGACCTGCCACACCAGGTGCTGCAGCTCGCCGTAGGCCTGCCTCGGGGCGCCGGCTGCGACCAGGGACTCCTGGACGACGCCGAGGTCGGCGGCGAGGTCGGCGGGCCGGGCGTACCCGAGGTCGGCGTCGCGGCGGCGGGTGCCGGCGATCCGGGCCGCGAGCCAGAGCACCGCCTGGCGGTGTGGCTCCGCGGGCGAGCGCAGGGCGAGGTCGGCGACGAGCTCCGGCGCGACGGCCCGCGCCCGGCCCAGCAGTGCGCTGAGCTCGGCCGACGGCGGGGTGGTCGCCGCCGACAGCGTGAGCGCCCGCCCGATCCGCGCCGCCGCGCGCTCGAGGGCCAGCAGGACGTGCTCGGCCTGGATGGCCATCGCCTGGCGGGTGACGGCGGCCGTCACGTGCGGGTTGCCGTCGCGGTCACCGCCGATCCAGGACCCGACGCGGACGAAGGCCGGCGCGAGCGGCGGTGCGGCGCCGGCGACGTCCGGCTGCAGGGCGTCGTCGAGGTCGCGGTAGACCTGCGGGATCGTCGTGAACAGGGTCTCGTCGAACACCGCGAGCGCGGTCCGGACCTCGTCGAGGGGGTCCGGCCGGCGGAGTCGGACCTGGTCGCTGCGCCAGAGGACGTCGATCTCCTCGGCGAGACGGCGGCTCAGCTCCGCCTTCTCCCCGCTGCCGGCGCGCGGGTCGTCCACGGCGTCCAGCAGGTCCTCGATCCGCCGGATCGCCGCGGTGAGGGCGATCCGGCGGGCCTCGGTCGGGTGGGCGGTGAGGACCGGACGGAACTCCAGGGCCGCCAGCAGCTCGGCCGACCGCGGGGCGCCGAGGGCGGCGGTCAGCTGGTGGACGGCCGCGGCCAGCCCGCCCGCGACCGGACCCGCGGTATCCCGCTCGCGCAGCGTCCGGACCCGGTGGTGCTCCTCGGCGAGGTTCGCGAGGTGGAAGTAGACGGTGAACGCCCGGGCCACGTCTGCCGCGCGGGCCGTGTCCCACCCGGCCACCAGCTCCTGGGCCGCCGCCGCCGCCTGCTCGGCGCCCGGTGTCGACTGCTCGACCCGCGCCGTGATCGCCAGCTCCCGCAGGCGCTCGACGTCTGCCAGGAGGCTCCGACCGCCGTACTCGCGCAGGACGTCGCCGAGCAGGTCGCCCAGCAGGCGGACGTCGTGACGCAGCGCCGCCGGGAGCTCGGTGCGGGCCGCGTCCCGGCCGGCCTCGGCAGGGGTGGTCGCGGCAGGGGTGGTCGCGGCCGGGCTCGAGGGCAGGTCGCTCACGCCGCGCACGCTAGCGGGCGGCGGTCCCGCGACCGGCAGCCGTCAGGTCGGACGGCGGCCGCTGCCCAGGTGACCCGACCAGGTGACCCGACCAGGTGACCCCACCAGGTGACCCGACCAGGTGACCCGACCGGGCCGGCCGCAGACCGGGTGACCCGACCGGGCCGGCCGCGGACCGGCGACCGATACTCGGCGGTGTGCCCTCACGTCTGCTGCAGCTCTACCGAGTGCTCGCCGTCGTCACCGGGATCGGCCTGGCGGTCCTGACCTTCGTGGGGATCCCGCTGCAGGTGTTCCGACACGACCAGCTGGTCGTCCGCTACGTCGGGATCGCCCACGGCTGGCTGTTCATGGCGTATGTCGTGGTGACCCTGCTGCTCGCCTACTCGCGTCGGTGGAAGCCGCTGAAGGTGGCTCTGGTCGTCCTGGCCGGCACCGTCCCGCTGGCCGCGTTCGTCGCCGAACGTCGGGTCGTGGCCGACGAGCGGCGCGCAATGTCCACGGTCCCCGCCGCGTCCTGACACGCGGCGCGTGGATCTGGGTCTTGGTCCACCGGTCTAGGCAGGACGGCCGGTGACTGTCACACTCAATCGATGAGCCAACCACAGCGAGTCATCACGTTCGCTCTCTCACGACGCCCGCTCAGCTCGGTCGACGGCCGTCCGACGCACCGTCTCCGTCGCCCGCGAGCTGCCCTCGCGGCCGGCTCGCTCGTGGGCGCCGCGCTGCTGACCGTGCCCGTGACGGCACAGGCGGCCCCGCCGGACCCCGGGGGCGTCGGCCTCACCTCGTGCGCGGCACCTGCCGCGCTGTCCGGCGGCCGTCAGCTGGTCCGCTGCACGGTCGGCGCCCACCTGTTCGTGGTACCGGCCGGCGTGCACGTCCTGCACCTCGACGTCCTCGGGGCGGCGGGCTACAGCGGCGGCGGCGGCCCCCCCGGGGGCGCCTCGACCCGGATCAGCGCCTCGATGATGGTCTCCCCGGGTGAGCAGCTGCAGCTCACCGTGGGCGGCGCCGGCCACCGCGGGGAGATCGGCGGCTTCAACGGCGGCGGGGACGGCCCGCGCGTGGGCACCGTCGGACGCACTGCGTCCGGGGGCGGTGGCGGCTCCAGCGACGTCCGCGTCGGGACCTTCGGCCCGTGGACGCGGATCCTGTCCGCTGCCGGCGGCGGTGGCGGCGGCGGGGCACCCACCCGGGGCCGCGTCGGTGGGGCCGGTGGGGCGAGCGGGCTGAGCGGGGCGCGGGCGCCGGGACTGCTCGGCGGGGCGCCCGGGTCGGCTGCCACCTACCGCGGTGACGGTGCCGGCGGTGGCACCGGCGCGACGGCCGGTGGGGCCGGCAGTGCCGCCGCCCTCGTCGGCGGCACCGGCGGGCTCGGGGTAATCGGGGCCGGTGACGGCGGCGGTGGTGGTGGCGGCTACGGGTTCGGCGGCGGCGGCGCCGGTGGCGTCTCAACGGCTAGCACGGTGGGCGTCGCCCGGGCCGGCGGCGGCGGCGGTGGGGGCGGCGGTTCGTCCTACGTCAACGGGGCGTTCCTCCAGCCCGGCATCACCGTGACCCACGTCGGCGGCGCTCCAGTCGGCGGCGGCTCGATCGTCGTCACCTACCAGGACTGACCGACAGCCGGCACTGACGAGCGGCGCGGCCTGTCGGGTCCCCCGGCGGGCCGCACAGCCGATCCGGCGTCGGCTGCCCGCGCGCCTGCGGCCGCGGCGGCGGCGCGTGCAGTCGAGCACCCGCGCGGCGCCCCGGGCCCCCGGCGGCCGGCACGCGTGCCTGGCAGCTCTGACCGATGCGGCGGGCACGCGAGGTCGCCCCCCGAGACGCTGCGCTGTGGTTCGATCACGGCAGGTGGTCGGTCTGCAGTCGGGTGGTCGTGCATGACGTCGGAGGACACGGCGGGCACGCGGCTCGCCGGCGGCGCCGGACGACGGGGCCCCGGCCGGCCGGGTGCTCGGGGACCCTGGGCACTGCGCCCTCCCAGACACCGGGCACGTCTCACCGCGGTCCCGGTGGCCGCCGCGATCCTGCTGGCCGCGACGGTCACCGCCGCGGCCGGCACCCCGTCACTGGCCCGCACCATCGGCGTCGGCGCCTACCCCGCGGCCGTCGCGGTCAGCCCCGACGGCGCCACCGCCTACGTCGCGAACGCGCAGGGCGACAGCCTGTCGGTCATCGACACGGCGACCGAGACCGTGGCCGCGACCATCGGCGTCGGCGCGCTGCCCCTCGGCGTCGCGGTGTCCCCGGACGGCGCCGCCGTCTACGTCACCGCCTTCGGGGACGACGCGCTCACCGTCGTCGACCCCGCGGCCGACACCGTCGTGCGCTCGATCTCCCTCAGCACCCCCGGGGACCCGCAGGACAACCCGGTCCGGGTGGCGCTCAGCCCGGACGGCCGGACGGGGTACGTCACCCTGAACGGTGGTGCGGTGGCCGTGGTCGACCTGGCGGCCGGGACCGTGACCCACCTCGTCCCGGTCGGTGACTACGCCGACGACATCGCCGTCAGCCCTGACGGTTCGGCTGTCTACCTGACGACCTGCAGGCCCGCCGTCCTGACCACGATCGACACCGCCACTGCCACGATCAGCCGCGTGACCGGGATCGGCGGCTGCGCCGCGTCGGTCGCGGTCACCCGTGACGGGTCCTCGGTGTGGGTCACGTCTGACAGCGGCCTGGAGAAGGTGGACACCGCCACCGGGACGGTGGCTCCCGCGCTTCCCGTCGCCTACCTGTCGAGCATCGCCTTCAGCCCGGACGGCAGGCGCGCCTACGCCACCGATGCCAGGGCGAACAGCGTGGACGTCCTCGACACGAACACCGCGAGCCTGCTCGCGACGGTCCCGGTGGGTCGCAGCCCCGGCTCGATCGCGCTCAGCCCGGACGGCTACACGGCCTACGTCGCCGACAGGGCAGACGACACCGTGTCGGTGGTGGACACCGGCACCGCGAGCGCACCGACGATCACCCGGCAGCCGCACGGTCGACGGGTGCTGGCCGGACATCGCGCGACGTTCACCGCGTCGGTGGCCGGTCCGCTGCACCCGAAGCTCCAGTGGCAGCAGCAGAAGCCGAGTGGGCCGTGGACGGACATCGCCGGCGCGAACGGTCTGCGCTACACCACACCAGCGCTCCGGGTGGCCGACTCCGGGACGCGCTACCGCGTGGTCGCGACCAACCGGGAGGGGTCCGTGGCCAGTCGGGCCGCCGTCGTGGTCGTCGTATGGGTGCCGTGGATCGATCCCCCCGGGAGGAGGTGAGCTGCTGCCTGTCGGACCGCGAGCGACCCCGCCGAGCGCCGGATCTCCGCCAGCACTGGCGGTCCCCGTGACCGTGAGTAGGGTCGCGACGTCGGGATCTTCGTGCCCGCCGGGCACCGGCATCAAGGGAGATGAGATGACCACGCAGGTCGACAAGTCGATCGTGGTGAACGTGCCGATCGGCACCGCGTACAACCAGTGGACGCAGTTCGCCGACTTCCCCCAGTTCATGGGCGGCGTCAAGAGCGTGACCACCCTCGGCGACGACCGCCTCGAGTGGGTCGCGGAGATCGCCGGGATCCGCCGCCAGTGGGAAGCACGTGTGCTGGAGCAGATCCCGGACCGGAAGGTCGCGTGGGCGGCCACCGCCGGTGCCACCAACGCCGGCCAGGTCACGTTCGCCGACGCCGGGCCCGGATCGACGCTGGTCTCGCTGCACCTGGAGTACGAGCCCGAAGGGCTCGTCGAGAAGGTCGGGGACTCCCTCAACGTCGTGGCGAACCAGGCCGAGGGCGACCTCGACCGGTTCAAGGCGTTCATCGAGGACGCCGGGTACGCGACCGGGGCCTGGCGCGGCTCGGTGAGCCCCGGTGTCGGTGTCGCCACCCCGGGCGTCGAGCACGCGGCCGCGTCGCGCGGTGACGACGGGAAGGCCGGCGTGTCCGGCAAGGCGGTCGCCGCCGGCGTCGGCCTCGCCGCGGCCGCGGTCGCCGGTGTCGTCGCGGCGGTCGGCAAGAGCAGCTCGGACGACGAGACGACAGTCACGACGGTGACGCCGGTGACGACCACGGCCCCGGTCTCGACGGCACCGATCCCGACGGCCCCGCTCTCGACGGCACCGGTCACCACGGCCCCGGTCACCGCGCCGCTGCCGGGGACGGTGGACGACGTGCACACGGGGCTGACCGACGTGGGGTCGAGCCACCCGGCGGTCGACACGCCGCTGACGGGTACCCGGCCGACCGACACCGGGCTCTTCGACATCTGAGCCGAGCGGTGCCACGGAGGGCGGTCCCGGTCACCGGGGCCGCCCTCCGCTGTGTCCGGCGCGTGACCGACAGGTCAGCCGGATGACGCGGACGTGCCGGGAGCCGCTGGACGACCGCCCGATCCGTCGACGCCCGGCCCGCGTGGGGTCAGGACAACCGCCGACGCACGGCCCGGCCGGCACGGCTCCGACGCAGGACGCGCCGTGCGGGTGCCGGCAGGACTGCCCGGACGACCCGGGCGATGCCGGCCACGCCGGCCTGACGGACTGCGGCGGCCGGTGCGCTCACCGGCCGGGACGGTCCGGACGCCGTCGTGGCGCGCTCGGCCGCGGCTGCGGAGGCGGCGGCCAGCCGCAGCGCTCGCTGCGCGCGGTTCAGGTCCGCGTGGACGCGGACGAGGTCGCCGTGCAGGTGGGTCGTCTGGTCGGTGAGGCGGGCCGCCGTGGCGCGCAGCTCCGACGCCTCGGCCTCCCGGGCGGCGGCTGCCCGCAGCTCCGCCACCTCAGCGGTGAGCGTGCCCACCCGGCGCTCGGACTGGGCGGCCGCACTCGAGCGGGCGACCAGCTCGGGCAGCAGGTCGGGCAGCCGCTCCCCACCCGGGCCGAGCAGCTCGTCCACCCACCCGCGCACGGTGTCGGCGAGCGCCGGCCGACCCACCGGTGATCCCCCGGCGGCTGCGTCGTCCGTCCGCGCCGGACGCACCAGCCACGCCGCCTCGTCGGCGCGGAGCCCCAGCTGCGCCGTCGGCAGCGGTGCGAGCAGGTCGCTGACGAGAAAGCGGAACACCTCCAGCCCGGACTCCCGGAGCCGGTCGTCGAAGGTGTCCCGGCCGTAGTAGCGGACGTGGTCGCGCTGACCGAAGCGGCGCAGACGCTCCGCGGCCGGCAGCGGCTCGGACTCCTCGTCGGTGTCCTGGTCGGGATGCCAGGGCACCTGGACGAGGGCGAACCCCGACGGCCGCAGCACCCGCGCGAGCTCCGCCATCCCGGCCCGGTCGTCGGGGACGTGCTCGAAGACGTGGTAGCACAGGGCGAAGTCGAGGACGGCGTCGTCGAACGGGAGATCGGTGACGCTGGCCTGCAGGTCCACCGCCCGGCCGTCGGCGCCCGGGTCAAAGTCCAGGCCGATGAGCTGGCCGAGCGGCAGTCGCGACAGCAGCGGCGTCGTGTGCGGGCTCGGCGCGATGTCGAGCACCCGGGCGCCGACGAGCCGGGGTCCGATCACCCGCAGCAGCAGGGCCAGCACCCGGTGCCGCTCGAGGCTGCCGCACCAGACGCAGGCCGCCGCCGGCCGGCCGCCGGGCCCCGGTGCCAGCTCGGTCGACCCCTGGCCACACACCGGGCAGAAGATCCCGGAAGCCACCGCTGCCCCACCGGGGCGAGTCCCCTGTCCGTCCACCCGCGCAGCGTCCCAGACTCCGACCGGGGACCCGCCCGCCGGCCCTCCGACCGCGTGATCGACCGCGTGATCGAGCACGCGGTCCGACCGACCGGTCAGCCGTTCGGGGCGGGCCGCGGGGGTCCCTAGCGTGACTGCCGTGGCTCCTGTCCCGGATCGTCTCGCCGCCCGCCTGGCACGGCGCGTCCCGCGCATCGAGGGTCTGCTCGACGACCGGGACCGCTGGCATGCCGAGGCCCTCGACCGCCGGGCGCGGGCCGCCGTGCTCCGCCGGGAGCTCGACCGGGTGACCGCGGCGGCGGCCGAGGCGGCGGCTGCAGCCCAGAGCGACCGGCGGCGGGACGCGGCACACGCCGAGGAGCTCGCCCGGCTCCGGTCGGACCTGGCCGCGGCGACGGAGTGCACCGGCGCGGCGACTGCCCGGGTGCGAGCCCTGGAGGCCGACCTGGCCGCCGAGCAGGCGCACTACGCCTGGCTCCGGCGCGGCGTCGGGTCCTGGCTGCCCGGGCACTTCTACTCCCCGATCCCCGACTGGCAGGAGATCCGGGATCGGGCGGCCGAGGTCTTCGCCGTCCCGGCGAGCGTGCCGGGCATCGACTTCCGGGTGGCCGACCAGCTGGCCCGCCTGGCGGAGTTCGCCGGGTACTACGCCGAGCACACGTTCCCCGTCGAGCCGACGCCGGACCACCGCTTCTGTCTCCACAACCGGTTCTTCGGCTGGGCCGACGGGCTGACCTACTACTGCATGCTCCGCTCGCTGCGGCCCGCCCGGGTCCTGGAGATCGGCTCCGGCTGGTCCTCGGCGCTGCTGCTCGACGTCGACGAGGAGTTCCTCGGCAACACCGTCCGGACGACCTTCGTCGAGCCCTACACCGAGCGCCTCGACGAGCTGCTGCGCGACGCCGACCGCGACCGCGTCACGATCATCGCGTCACCGCTGTGGGAGGTCGGTCCGGAGCCGTTCGCCGAGCTCGGCCCGGGCGACGTCCTGTTCATCGACTCCACCCACGTGTCCCGCATCGGCAGCGACGTCAACCGCCTGGTCCTCGACGTGCTGCCGACCCTGCCGGCCGGGGTGCACGTCCACGTGCACGACGTCTTCTACCCGTTCGAGTACCCGAGGGCCTGGATCGAGGACGGGCGCGCCTGGAACGAGGCGTACCTGCTGCGGGCCTACCTGATCGACAACCCGACGGTGCGGATCACCTGGGCGAACTCCTACCTGCGCCGCTTCCACCGCGCCGAGGTCACCGCGGCGATGCCCCAGTGGGGGACGTCGGAGGGCGGCTCGCTGTGGTTCGAGACGCTCCCGGCCCCGGGACGCTCACCCGCGCGCTGAGAGGGCGCCAGACCCGGCGCGGCGTGCTGCCAGCGCGATGGCGGCGTCGACGAGGGCGTCCACCGCCTCGACGGCCGCCGCGCCGAAGCCGACCAGCGCACCGGACAGGACCACCAGCTCCGGTCCGGACCCGCTCGGGCGCCCGGCCAGGCGCGCGGCGGCGTCCGCGACGCGACGGACCAGCGGCTCCGCCGCGGCCGGGTCCGCGGCGAGCACGAGGTCGAAGCCGAGCGCCTCCTGCGCCGGTGGGACGGCGATCCCGTCGGGGAGCCACAGCACGTCGAGCACGCCGGGGACCGGGTGCGCCGGCCCGCGGCCCGGGACGACGACCACCACGTCGTCGTGCAGCGTCGGCCAGTGCGGGGTCCCCGGGCGCCGGACCGCCGCCACCTGACCGCGGTCGACGAGCAGCCGCGCGAGGGCGCCGGCGGCTCCCCGGACCGCCCCGAGCCCTGCCGGGTCCTCGGCGAGGCGGGTGAGGTCGACGGTCCACCGCAGAGCCGGCCGCGCGCCGGCGCCGGGGTCGGCGCGCCACCGCAGCAGCGGTCGCAGGTGGGTGACGTCGGCCGGTGTCGACGTCTCGTCGTCGTCGGCGAAGCCCAGCAGGTCGAAGCCCGCGTCGACGAAGAGCGCGGCCGGGTCGGCCCAGCCGGCGACGTCGCCCGCGGCCAGTCGGTCGCGCCAGCGGGCGGTGAACAGTCGACGGTTGGCCAGCCCCGGGCCGAGTGGGCGCTGGGTCGGCAGCGGCGTCGTGCGGACGGTGCTCGCCCCGACCACGGCGACGCCGGCGCCGGTCAGGTCGCCCAGGCGCAGGCAGAGGTCCGCGTCGTCGGGTCCGTCGATGAAGAGCGGGTCGTAGCCGTGGGCGGCGACGACGTCGGCGGCCCGCAGGGCGAGCACCCGCCCGCTCGCGGCCGCCAGGGTGAGGATCCCGCCGCGGGCGTCGACCAGGCGGGCGGCGTCGGTCTGGAACAGCCCGGCGAGCAGCGGGATCGGCAGTGAGCCACCCGGTGCGAAGACGGTGCCCGCGGTCTGGACGATCCCGCGCGAGCTGACCAGGACCGGCGCCGCGGCGGCGAAGCGGGGCCGCGCGGGCTCGTCCGGCCCGTCGTCTCGCCCGTCGTGGGCGGTTCCGTCGAGGGCGGTCCCGTCGTGGGCGGTCTCGTCGAGGGCGGTCTGATCGAGGGCTCCGAGCAGCGGTTCGAGCCAGCCGTCGTCCACGGCGATCCCGGCGCCCAGGGACACCACCCGGCTGCCGCGGCTCCGGGCGAAGGCGACGTTGTGCCCGACCCCCGCGTTGAGGTTGACCACCGTGCGCAGCACCCGGACCCGCGCCGGGTCGAGCAGCTCGGCCTGCCCGGTGCGCAGCGAGTCCGGCAGCCGGCTGGCGCCGTCGACCACCACCACCTCGTGCGGGACCGCGGTGTGGTCGAGCACCGAGTGCACCGTCGACCACACCGCGCCGCCCTGGTTGCGGGCGCTGAGCAGGATCGAGGTCAGGTCCTCGCGGCGTTCGGGGAGCCGGGCCGCCAGGTGGTCCCAGTCGAGGAAGGCCCGCTCGCGGACGACGTAGTTCCAGGTCCGCAGCTCACGGACGCCGATCCGGTCGGCACCGGCGAGGTCGTCGGCGTAGATCGACCCGATGATCGGCAGGTAGGCCAGCTCGGTCACGGCGGCGAGGCGCAGCACGAGGTCGTAGTCGACGGCCCGGCGCAGGCCCGGGTCGAAGCCGCCGACCTCCTCGACGACGCTGCGTTCGGCGATCAGGACGTTGAGGTCGACGAAGTTCCCGACCGCGAGGTGCTCGATGCCCCCCGGGAACTGCCGGAACCGCACCCGGCCGTCGTCGTCGGTGAACTGCTGCGCCGCGTGGGCGACCCGCAGCCCGTCGGCGGCCATCGCGGTCAGCGCCAGGCGGAGGTAGCCCGGCTCCCAGGTGGTGTCCGAGTCCAGCCAGGCCAGGTACCGCCCGCGGGCAGCGGCGGCGCCGGCGTTGCGGGCGACGCACACCCCGCCCTGCTCGCGGCGCAGCAGCCGGATCCGGGGTTCGTGCGCCGCGAGGGCGGCGACGACGTCGGCGGTGTCATCGGTCGACCCGTCGTCGACGACGATCAGCTCCCAGTCGGTGAGCGTCTGGTGCACCACCGACGCGATCGCGGAGAGCACCTTCTGGGGCCGGTTGCGCACCGGGGTGACGATGCTCACGACCGGGCCCCCGTCGATCCCGGTGGGGGTCGGCAGATGGGCCAGGCGGGCGGCGAGCGCCGCCGCGGCCGCGGTGTCGAAGGTGTCGCTGAGGCGGTCCGGGCTCTCGACGGCGTCCTGGGCGGCCCAGCTGCGCGCGTGGCGGAACGCGTTGGTCCGCAGGGCGGCGTAGGTGATCTCCGGGACGCCGAGCTGGTGCGGCTCCGGCGGCAGCGGCAGCACCGTGGTCTCCGGAGCGCCGGCGGCGAGGTCGAGGAAGTGCCCCCACGGCCCCTGGGGGTGCGCGGCGGCCTCGGGGTGCGACGCCCGCCAGCCGGCCGGGTCGAACAGCGCGTGCGCCCGGGTGCCGGGCGCCGCGGCCGTGCGGAGGAAGCTCTCGAAGGGTGTCCGCACGGAGGCCTGACGGTGGTCGGGGTCGTGCAGGTGCACCGTCGGGTCGTACAGCGGGTGCGGCGAGACGTCCACCCGCCAGCCCACCGCGCCGTAGTGGCGCACGGCGGCGAGCAGACTCCCGAACACCCGTCCCGTCTGGGCTTCGTAGAAGTCCCGGTCGAAGCGCCCGGACGCCGCCAGGTAGGCGACGCCGCTGCGGGTGCGCACGGCCCGCTCGAGACGCGCACCGCGGGGACTGGTGCGCAGCGCCCCGAGCGCGGCCCGCGACCGGGTGGGCAGGGCCGCGCTCACGCCAGCTTCCGCAGCCGGCGCAGGTCGGAACGGGTGCGGTCCAGGTGGTCGCGCACCCCGTCGAAGACTGCCGGGTAGGCCGCCTCGAGGGACCGCAGGGCCGCCTCGGAGTCGATGCCCATGGGGTCGTCGCGCAGCAGCTCGGTCTTCACGAAGGGCAGTCTCCCGGTCAGCGCGGCGTCCCAGCAGGCGTAGCCGGGGTTCCACCGCGCCAGCCGGCTCCCGACCGCGCGCGCGGCCGACCGCACGGTCCCGCCGGGCTGCTGCGTCCGGTAGCGGTTGACCTGGTCCTCGCGGCGCCGGCGGGCGGCCGGCTGGTCGGCCAGCCACCGCTGGTAACGGACCTCGGCCACCGCCCGCTCGCGGAGGTCCGGGCGGAACCACGGGGCCGTCGCGATCCCGGCCCGGCGCATCAGCCGGCTCTGGCCGATCTCGTACCGGCGGACCACCTGGTAGCGGTGGGACTCCGGCTGCACGGCAGCCCAGAACGCCTGTACGAGCCCGGTTCGCAGCAGCGCCCCCTCGTAGACGACGAACCAGCTCTGCAGGTGCGGCGCGATCTCGACACTCGCGGTCATGCCCCAGAAGTCCGCCGCCGGCGGGTGGGACAGCACCGCGTCCAGCCCGCGCACCGGACCGATGACGCTGTCGTTGGCCAGCACCACCCGGTCGAGACGGGCGAGGTCGCCGACCAGTTCCAGCCCGGCCTTCCAGCTGGCGAAGTCGTACCCCTCGTTCGCCCGCATCAGGAGCCGGCCGTGGGCGGCCAGTGCCGACCGCGTGCGGGCGTCGAGGTCCGACGTGCTGACGACGACCAGGACGTCCACCGCGCGGGACAGCTCGGTCAGGTACCGGTGGACGTGGTCGGCGACCTGGCCGCCCGGGTCGAAGTGGGCGAACACCGCCGCGGTCCGCGCGCCGCTCACCCCGACCCCGATCGAGCCTCGGTCGACACGGTCCCGGCCGTCCCGGCCTCGGTCGACACGGTCCCGGCCGTCCCGGCCTCGGTCGACACGGTCCCGGCCGTCCCGGCCCTGGTGGGGCCGCCGCCGGCGGCGACGAGGGCGCGGGCGAAGTCGGCGGCCATCGCCGCGGGGGGGTACCTGAGTGCGGCCTCCCGGGCGGCCGCCCGGGCAGCGGCCGCCCGGACCGGGTCGTCGACGAGGGCGATCCCGGCGGCGACCGCGCGCCGGAGGTCGTCGCCGTCGCGGGGGTCGAAGCCGACGGTGCAGACCGGGTCCAGCAGGGACTCCAGGGACCCGTCGCGAGGGGCGACCACGGGCAGGTCGAAGCTCTGGGCGAGCTGGAAGGCCCCGGAGTTGAGGATCGCCCGGTAGGGGAGCACGGCGAGGTCCGCGGCCCGGCTCCACACCTGCAGCACCGGCGGCGGGAGGTGGCGGAACTGGACGGTGATCCGCGGGTGCTCGGTGGCGCGGCGGACCAGCTCGGCGGTCGCGGCACCCGGGCCGGGCCGGCCGGCGACGAGCAGGCGCAGCCGCGGGTCGGCGTCCACCAGCTCGTCGAACACGTCGAGGAGGCGGTCCAGCCCGCGGTAGGGCCGGATCCCGCCGAGGGCCAGCAGCGCGACCTCGTGCGGCAGCAGCCCGAGACGGTGCCGGGCCTCCTGACGGGTCATCAGGTCCGGGTACCAGCCGTGGTAGCTGGAGTGCGCCACGAGCACGGTCCGCTCCGGCGGAAGGGTGTAGTGCGGTGCGGTCACGGCGATCGTCGCCGCGCTCATGACGTGCACCAGGTCGGCCTCGGCGGCCAGGAAGCGGCACAGCTCGAGCTCGAGGTCGCGGTAGCGCAGCTCGTGCGGCAGCGCGTTGTGCACCGTCCACACCAGGCGTCCGCCCCGCCCGCGCAGGTCGCGCACCCGGTCGCGGAAGCGCTGCAGCCGGTCCGCGGCGTCGAAGACGTTGACCCCGTCCTGGGCGATCGCCGACGTCCAGTGCAGGTGGAACGTGTAGTGGTCCAGGCGGCCGCCGTCGTCGCGCAGGACCATCTCCGACAGCGCGTCGGCGACCGGTGCGGCGCGGACACCGACGTCGGCCAGACCCGAATAGAGGATGTCCTGGTAGGGGTTGGTGATCCGCAGGTCCGGGAAGAAGCCGAGGGTCGCGGGGCGCCGGCGGGTGCGGTCCCGGCCGCCTCTCGAGGAGCCCGCCGGCGCGGACGAGGGCGCGGTCGTGGGCGCGGACGTGTGCCTGGACGTGGGCGTGGCCGGGAGCGGGGGTGGCCACAGGGCGAGCGGCGGCCGGGCGGCGACGGCGGCCGCGAGGCGGACCCCCCGGGCGCGGGTGGCGCCCACGTCGACCAGCAGCCGCCCCAGGGTGGTCCCCAGCGTGCTCGCGCTGACGAAGGACGCCGCCTCCCCCAGCCCGGCCTCGACCAGCCCGACCCGGGTGCGCACCACCGGGACGGCACCGGCCGCCGCGGCCTCGGACACCCGGATGCCGACGACCCCGTCGCCGACGTCGGCCGGCTCGGGCTCGCAGAACACCACCGCCACCGACGCCGCGAAGGCCACCGGGCGGTCCTCGGCGCGCAGCGGGGCCAGCCGCCACTCCCGCAGCGACGCCGGGACGACCGACACCGGCGCGTGCAGGCGGAGCCGCCCTGTCGCCGCGATCGACGCCAGCGCCGGCGCGAGGGAGCCGAGCGGGCGGGTGGCGAGCACGGTGACCAGCTCGCGGTGGACGCCGGCGGCGGAGACGGGCCGGCGGAACGTGGTCGTGTCCGGACGCGGCTGGACCGCCCGCACGTCGACCAGGCCGGTCTCTGCGACCCGCCCGAGCACGCTCGCGAGGCGGGTCGCCACGACCGTGGACCCGCCGGCGAGGCCGTCGAAGAGGCCGAGGCGGCGGTTGGCCAGCCAGCGGGCGGTGTGGTCCAGCGCCCAGCCGAGCAGCGGGACGCTGCCGGGGACAGCGGCCGGGTCGAGGCCGGCGGTGGTCGTCACGACCGCGACGGTGTCGCCCAGCAGCGCCGAGCGCCGGGCCGCCGCGACGTGGCGACCGCGGTCGGGCTGGTCCGCGTGGTCGGCGGGGTCGAAGGACAGCGCCGGGTCGGCCACGTCGGTGATCGCCACCCCGTACCCCGCGCCGATCAGCTCGCGGGCCAGCTCGCAGACCGCGGCGACCTCGTGGCCGCGGCGCAGCAGGTCCGCGGTTCCCGACACGACCAGCACCGTCCCGGCCACGCCGTGGCGGTGGACACCGCTGAACAGGTCCGCGGCGAAGGCGCTCTGCTCCGCCGCCCGGCGCGTCGGACCGGCCGTGGCCGCGGGCTGCCGGGTGGTCGCGACGTCGGCCAGGGACTCCACGGGGGTGGTGGGAGCAGTCACCGCAGGCGTCTCAGCACGCCGCGCAGGCCGCGGCGCACCCGGCGCCGGACCACCCGGACCGGCGTCGCGGCCCGCAGGACGGCCTCGCCGGTCCGGTAGGCGCGGCCCGAGCGCAGGCCCGCGGCGGCCACCTTCGCGGCGGCCAGCTCCGCCGCCGCCGAGCCGACCCGGCGGGTCAGCTCCGCGTTGGCCGTGCGCAGCGCGACCAGGTCGCGGCGGCCGTCCTCGACCAGTCGGGCGTGCTCGGCGCGCTCGTCGGCGAGCAGTGCCTGGGCCGCGGCGAGCCGGTCGGCCGCCACCGCCGCGCGGGCCCGCAGCTCCACGGCGGCGGCGTCGGTGGCCTCCAGGCGCCGCGCGAGCTCGGTGATCCGGGCGGCCGCGCCGCTCGGGCGGGCGACCAGCACATGGGTCTCGACGTCCCACTCCGACGGTGGCTGGCGGTCGTCGCCAGCCGCAGCGTGCAGCGCGTCCAGGGCGCGCTCCGCGACAGGACCCGGGCCGGCGGCCGGGTGCCCGGCGTGGTCGCGGACGCGGTGCACCTCCTCGACCACGTACCCGGCGGCCTCCAGGGTGTCCCGGACCGTCGGCAGGCTGAACCAGGTGCGCCGCCCGCGGCCGAGCACGCCGTCGGAGCCGCTGCCGGTGCCGTCGGCCGCCAGCTCGGCCACGACGGTCCTCGAGGCGGCGTTGCGGACGTCGAGCACCAGGCGGCCGTCAGCGGCCAGCACCCCGGTCGTCGTCAGCGAGCGCAGGAACTCCTCGGGCGACCGGGCCGTCTCGAGGAGGCCGTCGACGACCACGACACCGGCGGAGACGCCGCGCACCGCGTCGAGCCAGCGGTCGTCGTCGGGATCCACGACGTGCACCGCCGGCAGTCCGCGGCCCCGCGCGCCGGTCCCCTCGGCGCCATCGGCCCGCTCGGCCCCGGCCGCCCCGTCGGCCGCCTCGCCCGACTCCGCTCCGACGAGCCACACCGCTGCCGACGCGTCCCCGGTGGCACCGGCCAGGCGGTGCAGCTCGGTGCGCGCCCGACCGGCCGCGGTCCCGCCGCTCACGCGGGGCTGCCCACGCCGACCGGGACCCGCTCGCGCGCGGCCGCGGCCACCGGCGGCGGGACCGCCTCGATCGCGTGACTGCGGCCCGTCCGGCCGGCGTCCGCGTCCGCCACCGCCAGCGCGACGACGTCGTCGAAGGTGGGCAGCCAGGAGGGCGCCAGCGCGGCCACCTGGTCGCGCCACCGCCCGAGGAACGACTCCTGGAACTCGTCGAGGGCCGTGCGCTCGACGAAGCCGTGGCGGCGGGTGAAGACGATCTTGTTGCGGGTCATGTAATAGAGGTAGTGGGGGCGCGGGAGGCCGTCGCCTGCGGGGCGGTGGTTCTCCACCCGGGCCGCGGGCTCGACGAGCAGCCGCCACCCGAGCGCCGCGAGCGTCCGGCAGTAGTCGGTCTCCTCGAAGTAGAGGAACCAGTCCTCGGGCAGCGGACCGGCCTCGGCGAGAGCACCCCGGCGGAGCAGCAGCGCCCCGCCGTACACGTAGTCGGTCTCGTGGAGCCCGCCGCCGCCGGTCGTCGCCTCCGGTCGTCCCATGTGCAGGTTCGCGGTCCGACCGGTCGCGGCGTCCACCACCCCGCCGTCGGACCAGATGACGACCGGGTCCGACCCGGCGAGCACCACCCGCGGGCCGAGCGCGCCGGCGTCGGGAGCCCGGCCGGCGGCGCGCAGCAGCAGCGGCAGGGTGTCCGGGGCCACCCGGACGTCGGGGTTGACGAGCCAGCTGAACTCCGGCGACCAGTCCGCCGCCGCGGCCAGACCCACGTTGTTCCCGCCCGCGTAGCCGAGGTTGCCGCCGGCGGCGACGAGCCGCAGCGAGGTGTCCGGACCACCTCCCGGCCGCAGCCCGGCGTCGAGGAGGGCGGTGCGCAGCGCCTCGTGCTCCGGGCCCGGCGCCGCGTTGTCGACGACCACGACCCGCAGGTCGAGCTGCTGGCTGCGCGCGAGCGCCTGTACGCACGCGACCGTGTCGGGCGTGCTGCGGTAGTTGAGCACCACCGCGGCGACCAGCAGGCTCCCCGACACAGGCCGCAGCGTATCGACGGGGGGCCCGTTCGACGCCCTGCGCGATCGGCGTCCCGCGTCCCGGCTGCTGCGGTCCGGCGCCTGCCCGGACGGTCGGCGGCTGGGTGCTCGATTCCGGCGGGCGCCGGCGCCGCTCAGCGGATGAGCTCGGACAGCCCTGACCGGCCCGCCGACCGCGCGGTCAGGCGCTGCGCCTCCCGCCGGGCGCCGAACACGAAGGCCCCGACGGCGGCCGCGGCGAAGAACGCCCACTGGATCGCGTAGCCGAGGTTCTGCCAGTCCCAGCTGACACCTCCGGCCGGGAGTCCGACCGGCAGCAGGTCGCCCGCCGGCGCTCCCCGGCCGGGGTCGGTCTGCCCGACGAAGCCGTCCCCGACGCGGTAGGCCACCTGGTTCGCGAGCAGCGCGGGGGTGACCGCGGGCAGGTAGCCGGGCAGCACCCGCAGGGTGCCGGCCGCGAGCCCGGGGTCCGCCGCCGCGCCGAGCCAGCCCAGCACCCGGACCGGCCCGACCGGCGGCGCCGGCGCGGGCGCCCCGGCGGGCAGCCAGCCCCGCAGGACGAGCACCGCCGCCGTGGGGGCACCCGGCCGGAGCAGCGTGACGACCCAGGAGCCGACCCGCCCGTCGCGGACCGCGCCCGGCACGAGGCGCTGACTTCTCGCGTCGAAGCTGCCGCTGACCGTGACTGGGCGGCCGACGTCGCGAGCCAGCAGCGGGGCCCCGTCGGGGACGAGCGCCGTCACCGGTCGGGCGTCGGCGGCCGTCGGCTGCGCGACGGCGGCCGCGACGTGACGGGCACTGTGGTACTGCCAGCGCCCGAGGAGGGAGAACACGACGACCGCGAGCACCGTCAGCAGTCCCGCCGCCAGCCACCGCGGGCGCAGCAGGAACCGGTACACCTGTCCAGGCTAGGCAGCACCCCCGACTGCACGCGCGACGGTGAACCGGAGGCGACTGCCGGGCGGGGTCTGGGCCAGCAGCGCCACGTCCGCGGCCGTGACGATGGCGATGACCGGGTAGCCGCCGGTCGTCGGGTGGTCGGCGAGGAGGACCACCGGGGAGCCCGCCGGCGGGACCTGGACGGCGCCGAGCACGAGTCCCTCACTCGGTAGCTCCTCGGCCGACACCCGCGCCAGCACCGGTCCGTCGAGTCCGATCCCGGTCCGGTTGCTGCGGGTCGTCGTCGACCAGCTCGCATCGAGCAGCAGCGACCGCGCGGCCGGGGTGAACCAGTCCGCGCGCGGACCCGGGTGCACTCCGACCGCGACGCCGGCAGGACCCGGGAGCCGCGCCACGACAGCGACGTCGGTGCCGGCGGGGTGCTGCCCGGTCGAGGGGCCCAGGCCGACCTCCGCGCCGGCCCGCAGCGGTGGCGGGCCGAGCCCGGAGAGCAGGTCGGTCGAGCGCGAGCCGAGGACGGCGGGCACGTCGATCCCGCCGCCGACCGCGAGGTAGCTCCGCACGCCGGCGAGCGCGGGGCCCACCCGCAGCACCGCGCCGGCGCGGACGGCGACGGCGAGCCCGTGCGGCCGTGCCCGCCCGTCGACGTCCACGTCGCAGAGGGCCCCGGTGACGGCTGCGACCGCCGACCGCCCGAAGCGGACCGCGCAGCCGCCGCCGGTGGTCTCCAGGACGGCGGCGTCGGCGGTGTTCCCGACCAGCCGGTTGGCGGCGGCGGCGGAGACGTCGTCCAGGGCACCCGAGCGGGGGACGCCGAGGTGGGCGAGGCCCGCGCGACCCCGGTCCTGGACCGTCGTCAGCGGGCCGGGGTCGAGCACCGTCAGCGACGAGCCCCGAGGTGGGCCGGCCGCGGCGAGGTCCACCGCCGACCCGGTCAGGCCGCGCGCACGAAGCGCACGCGGGTGCCCGGCGTGAGCAGCGCAGGAGGGGTCGCGGCCGGGTCGAACAGCGCGCGCGTCACCGCCGGCGTGGTGTGGCCCACCAGCTGCCAGCCCCCGGGCGACATCCGCGGGTACACCCCGCACCACCGCCCGGCGAGGCCGACGGCGCCAGCCGGCACGACCGCCCGGGACTCCCCGCGCCGGGGCACGGCCCAGTCGGCGGGCAGGCCCGCCAGGTACGCGAAGCCCGGTGCGAAGCCGGTGAACGCGGCCCGGAACTCCAGGCGGGTGTGGCGGTCGACGACGGCGGCCACCGGGACGCCCCACAGACCGGCCACCACCTCGAGGTCGGCGCCGTCGTACACCGTGGGCAGCTCGACCAGCCTGTCCGACCCCTCTGCTGGGCCCGCGTCCGGAGCCGTCGAGTCCGCGGCCGCCGTGGTCGACCACCGCTCCGGCCGGTCGAGCAGGTCCGCGAGCAACGCGACGTCGGCAGCGGTGACGCCGTCGACCAGCACCGTGTAGGCCCCCGGGACCACGTCGGTGACGCGACGACCGGCCACCCGGAGGACCTCGCGCACCGCACCGGCGAGCTCCCCGACGAGGCGGGCATCCCGGACCGGGTCGCCGCTGCCGGTGGCGAGGTCGAGCAGCACGGCCGTCGGCCCGACGGGCAGCAGCCGACCACCGGCGGCGCCCGCGGGCCACCGTGCGCTGTCCGACCCGGTCACCACCGCACTGTCTCCCGCCGCCCGGGGCCGCCGCTCGTCGGTGGGCCCCGCCGCCACCGGGACGCCGTCGATCCCGGCCGCGACCGGTGGCTGCGGGCTACTGTCACGACCCGTGGTGGCCCAGGTGGTGAGCGGACGCGACGGCGAGGGAGTGGCCGCACGTCCCGTACCGGTCGGGCCTGCCGACAGGAACGCCGAGGGGGGTGGCGACCACCCGACCGACGACCACCCGACCGACGACCACTCGACCGCCGGGCGGATCGCGGAGCTGGCCCGCCGGGCCGATGCCGCCGAGCACGCCGGCAGCACCCGGGCCGTGGAACGCCAGCACGCACAGGGGAAGCTCACCGCACGCGAGCGGGTCCTGCAGCTCCTCGACGAGGACAGCTTCGTCGAGATCGACGCCTTCACGCGGCACCGGGCCACCGGCTTCGGCATGGAGGCCAACCACCCCTGGGGAGACGGTGTCGTCGCCGGGCACGGCACGGTCGACGGCCGGCAGGTCTTCCTGTACGCACAGGACTTCACGGTGCTCGGCGGCAGCCTCGGCGAGATGCACGGCGCGAAGATCTGCAAGGTCATGGACCTGGCGGCGCGGACCGGCCGGCCGGTCATCGCCATCAACGACGGCGGCGGCGCGCGGATCCAGGAGGGTGTCGCCGCCCTCGCCGGTTTCGGTGAGATCTTCCGGCGGAACACCCGGGCGTCCGGGGTCGTCCCGCAGATCTCCCTCGTGCTCGGACCGTGTGCCGGCGGCGCCGTCTACTCCCCCGCGATCACCGACTTCGTGGTGATGGTCGAGGGCATCTCCCACATGTTCATCACCGGCCCGGACGTGATCCGCGCCGTCACCGGGGAGGACGTCGACTTCGACTCCCTCGGCGGCGGCCGCACCCACGCGGTCCGGTCCGGCGCCGCGCACCACCTCGCCGCGTCCGAGGACGAGGCGCTCGACTGGGTCCGCGACCTGCTGTCCTACCTGCCGTCCAACAACGTCGAGGACCCGCCGGTGCTGCCCGGCTGGGAGGACGACCTCGTCCCGGACGCCACCGACCTGGCGCTGGACGCCCTCGTCCCGGACTCCCCGACCCGGGCGTACGACATGCGGGAGGTCCTCGGCGCGGTCCTCGACGACGCCGAGTTCCTCGAGATCCATGCTCTCTTTGCGCCGAACATCCTCTGCGGCTTCGGGCGCGTGGAGGGCTCGACCGTCGGCGTGGTGGCGAGCCAGCCGCTGCGCCTGGCCGGCGTCCTGGACATCGACTCCGCCGAGAAGGCCGCGCGCTTCGTGCGCTTCTGCGACGCGTTCAACATCCCGGTGGTCACCTTCGTCGACGTGCCGGGCTTCCTCCCCGGCGCGGAGCAGGAGTGGAACGGGATCATCCGCCACGGCGCGAAGCTGCTGTACGCCTACGCCGAGGCGACGGTCCCGCTGGTGACGGTCGTCACCCGGAAGGCCTACGGGGGCGCGTACATCGTCATGGGGTCCAAGCACCTCGGCGCGGACGTCAACCTGGCCTGGCCGACCGCGCAGCTCGCGGTGATGGGCGCGCAGGGCGCCGTCAACATCCTGCACCGGCGCGACATCGCGGCTGCCGACGACCCGGACACGGTGCGGGCGGACCTGGTCGACGATTTCGAGCGGGCCTTCGACAACCCGTGGGCGGCAGCCGAGCGGGGCTACCTCGACGCGGTCATCGCCCCGTCGCAGACCCGCGCGCACATCGCCCGCTCGCTGCGGATGCTGCGCAGCAAGGGCGTCGCCGGACCGGCCCGAAAGCACGGCAACATCCCGCTGTGACGGCCGCGACGCCACCCGACCCGGCGGCCGCGACCGGACCGGCCTCGGTGGTCATCTCCCACGGGGACCCCGACGACGACGTCGCCGCCGTCCTCGCCGCCCTGTCGGCGGTCCTCGGCGCGTCCCGGACCGCGACGGCCGGACCGGTCGGCGTGGCGCCGGCGGCTCGGCGCGGCGTCGACCCGTGGGCCGCGCGCAGCCGCCGCGGCCGGGCCGGCAGTGCAGGCACCGGCGGCGCGTGGCGGGTGCCGGGCACGGCGGCGCCGGAGCGCGGACCCTCCGAGCCGTAGACTCCGGCGACCGAGGAGACCGGCACCGCGCCCGACACGCGGGTCGACCAGGGCCGGGAGGCGGGGCAGTGGCGCACGGTCAGACCCGCCGCCGGGCACTGCGGTCCGTGCTGATCGCCAACCGCGGCGAGATCGCCGTCCGGGTCGTGCGCGCCTGCGCGGACCTCGGGCTGCGCAGCATCGCGGTCTACAGCCCCGACGACATCGACGCCCTGCACGTGCGTCTGGCCGATGCCGCCTACGCGCTGCCGGCCGGGCCGCCGGTGGGCTATCTGGACATCGCCGCGCTGATCGATGTCGCCGTCCGCAGCGGCGCGGACGCGGTCCACCCCGGCTACGGGTTCCTGTCCGAGAACGCCGACTTCGGCCGTGCGGTCGGCGCGGCCGGCCTGATCTGGGTGGGGCCGCCGCCGGAGGCCGTGCAGGCCCTCGGCGACAAGGTCAGCGCCCGGGCGGTCGCGACGCGGGTCGGTGCGCCGCTGGCCGCCGGCAGCCCCGGCCCGGTGGACGCCGCGGAGGTCGAGCGCTTCGCCTCCGGCGAGGGGCTCCCGGTCGCGATCAAGGCCGCCTGGGGCGGCGGCGGCCGGGGCCTGAAGGTGGTCCACACCATCGCCGAGATCCCGTCGCTCTTCGAGTCCGCCGTGCGCGAGGCCGTCGCCGGCTTCGGCCGCGGCGAGGTCTTCGTCGAGCGCTACCTGAGCGCCCCGCGCCACGTCGAGACCCAGTGCCTGGCCGACGCGCACGGCAAGGTGGTCGTGGTCTCGACCCGCGACTGCTCGGTGCAGCGGCGCCACCAGAAGCTGATCGAGGAGGCACCGGCGCCGTTCCTGTCCAACGACCAGCGACGCCGGATCGTCTCGGCCAGCAAGGCGATCCTCCGCGAGGTCGGCTACATCGGCGCCGGGACGTGCGAGTTCCTCGTCGACGGCGACGGGACGGTCTCCTTCCTCGAGGTGAACACCCGCCTGCAGGTCGAGCACCCGGTCAGCGAGGAGGTGACCGGGATCGACCTGGTCACCGAGCAGCTGCGCCTGGCGACCGGTGAGCCCCTCGGCTACGACGACCCGCAGCCGCACGGGCACGCGATCGAGTTCCGCATCAACGCCGAGGACCCCGGCCGGAACTTCCTGCCGGCGCCCGGTCGGATCACCACCTGGCGCGTGCCGGGCGGACCGGGGGTGCGGGTCGACGCCGGCTACGAGGGCGGCCAGGTGGTGCCGAGCGGGTACGACTCCCTGCTGGCGAAGCTGATCGTCCACGGGCGCGACCGCCGCCAGGCCCTCGCCCGCGCCCGGCGCGCGCTCGCGGAGTTCGAGGTCGGCGGGATGCCGACGGTGCTGCCCTTCCACCGCGCCGTCGTCGACGACCCCGCGTTCGCCGCTCCCGGCGGCGCCCAGGACTTCGCCGTGCACACCCGCTGGATCGAGACCGACTCGACGCTGACCTTCGCCCCGTACGCCCAGCTGCCCGGCACCCAGCCGTCGCCCGGCGGCGTCGGCGCCCAGCCCCACGGCGTCCCGGAGCGGGCGGCGGTGGTGGTGGAGGTGGGCGGTCGACGCCTCGAGGTCACCCTCCCGATGTCGCTGGTCGGCGGCCTCGACGGCCGGAGCGGGACCGTCGCCGGCGGCGGCGTCCCGTTCGGGCGGGGAGCCGCCGGCGGTGCGGGCAGCGGGCGCGCCGCTGGGTCGGGTCGTCGGGAGCAGCGCCGGCGCGCAGCCACGGCGCTGGCCGCGTCCGACGTCGGCGCCGTGACCGCGCCGATGCAGGGCACCGTCGTCCGGGTGGCGGTCCTCGACGGTGAGGTCGTCGCCGAGGGCCAGACGGTGCTGGTGCTGGAGGCGATGAAGATGGAGCAGCCGATCCCCGCCCACCGCGCCGGCCGCGTCACCGGGCTGACCGTCGTCGAGGGCGCGACGGTCACCGCCGGTACGCTGCTCTGCACGGTCCAGGAGCTGGCGGCAGCGCCGAAGGAGTCGGACGATCCGGTCGGACCGGTCGGGCCGATCGGACCGGACGGCGCCCGGGCCTCCGAACCACTCCCGGGAACGGTGGTCGAGGGACTGGTGATCGGGACACCGGTAGCCGGGGGAGCGGTGGCCGGGGGAACGCTCGCGGAGGGAACGCTCGCGGAGGGACCGGTGTTGGAGGGACCGGTGGCCGGGGAAGCGGTGGTCGATCCCGCGATCCTGGTCTGACGGTTCCCGTCCCGGCGATCCTGGTGGTGTGCTGGTCGTCGAGATCTACGGACGCGACATCGAGGGAGCCGAGGTCCGTGACCCGGGCACGTCGATGCGTGCGGTGTCCGATCAGCCCGACCGGACGGTCGTGAGTCCGTGCGCAGCCCAGGGGACGACCCGGTGACCGCTCGACGACACGACCACGGAGACGATCACGGACCCGACCACGGGATCGCACCGGACGCCGACCGCCGGTACCTGCTGATGGCCCTGGGTCTGCTCGCCGGGTTCATGGTCACCGAGGTCGTCGTGGCGTTCGTGTCCGGGTCACTCGCGCTGCTGTCCGACGCCGGCCACATGCTCTCCGACGTCGGGGCGATCGCCGGGTCGCTGTGGGCGATGAGCCTCGCCGCCCGGCCCGCTGTCGGCTCCTGGACCTTCGGGTGGCGCCGAGCGGAGATCCTGTCCGCCGCCGCCAACGGGATCACCCTGCTCGTGGTCGCGGGGATCGTCGCCGTCGAGGCGATCCGGCGCCTGCTGCACCCCCCGGCGGTGGCCGGGCTGCCGGTGCTGGTGGTGGCCCTCGTCGGGGTCGCGGTGAACATCGCCGCCGTCGCGGTACTGGCGCGGGCGAACCGGTCGAGCCTGAACGTCGCCGGCTCCTACAGACACGTCCTCACCGACCTGTACGGGTTTCTCGGCACGGTGGTCGCCGGCGTCGTCATCCTCCTGACCGGCTACACCCGCGCCGACTCGATCGCGTCGCTGGTCGTGGTCGCACTGATGGTGCACGCGGCCGCCAGTCTGCTCCGCGACTCCGGGCGGGTCTTGCTCGAAGGCGCCCCGGCGGGCACCGACCTGCCCGCGATCCGCCAGCACCTGCTCGACACCGACCACGTCACCGACGTGCACGACCTGCACGTGTGGACGGTGACCTCGAACCTGCCGACGCTGTCCGCGCACGTCGTCGTCCACGACGAGTGCTTCAGCGACGGCCACGCCCCCCAGGTGCTCGACCGGCTGCAGGAGTGCCTGCTCGGACACTTCGACGTCGAGCACTCCACCTTCCAGCTCGAGCCCGCCGGCCACGGGCAGCACGAGGACGGCACCCACTGATGCCCGAGACCCTGCCCCTGCACCCCGCCAACCGACCCGCACCAGCACCAGCACCAGGGCCCGCATCAGAGGCCGCCGCCGGGACCGGGTGCACCGACGGCTGCTGCGCGCCGGCCGCGACTGCGCTCCCCGCGCCCCCCCTGGTCGGCCAACGCGTGTCAGCTGTTCCCGCGGACGCCGGGTGCGCCGACGGCTGCTGCGCGCCGGCCGCCATCGCGGGCGCCGCGCAGGCCGACAGCAGTCCAGCTGTCGGGTCGCCGCCCTGGCAGCGGGCCGCCCGCGCGGCCCGTCGACTGTCCTGGCTGTCTCTCGCGTGGATGAGCGCGGAAGGCCTGCTCGGGCTGGTCGCCGGGCTCCGCGCCGGGTCGGTGTCCCTGCTCGGCTGGGCACTCGGGTCGGTGATCGAGGCACTCGCGTCGGTCATCGTCATCTGGCGGCTGACCGGCACCCGGACCCTGTCCGAGACCGCTGAGCGCACCGCCGGCCGGGCGGTCGCGATGTCCTTCTACCTGTTGGCGCCGTTCATGACCGTCGAGGCGATCCGGGACCTGCGCAGCGGCCACACCGCCGGCCCCACCGTCCTCGGCGTGGTGGTGACCGCGGCGAGCCTGCTCGCGATGCCCGCCCTCGGGGTGGCGAAACGACGGCTGGGGGTTGTCCTCGGCTCGGGGGCGACCGCCGGGGAGGGCAAACAGAACCTGCTCTGCGCCGCCCAGGCCGCCGCTGTCCTGCTCGGACTCACCGCCACCGCGACCCTCGGCTGGTCCTGGGTCGACCCGGTGATCGCCCTCGCCCTCGCCGGGTCGGCCGTCCGCGCCGGCCGGGCGGCGTGGCGGGGCGACGACTGCTGCTGACCACCCCGGGACGACGGACCCGAGACAGGCAAGAGAACGCCGCGACCCGGGCGGTCCCGTACCGGTGGCGGACGCTGGAGCCGACCGGGGGTCTGGTCGTGCGACCTGAGGGTGGGCCGGGCGCCCTCGGGCCGGTTGGACAGTCCGCTGGTGTTGCGCGCGTCGGGACGGTGGCGCGAACTCGGTTGGATGAGGACGTGGTGACCCGGGACGAGATGGCGGCGGGCCCGGCGGGGTACGCGGAGCTGTTGGAGCAGCTCAAGGTCCGGGTCCGCGCGGTGCAGCTGCGGGCGACCCGGGCGGCGAACACCGAGGTGCTCCCGTTGTACTGGTCGGTCGGGCGGGACATCCCGGACCGCCAGGACCTCGCCGAGTGGGGATCGCGGATCGTGGATCGCCTCGCTGCGGACCTGCGGGCGGCTTTCCCGGATCAGCGGGGCTGGTCGCGGCGCAACCTGCGGTCCAAGCGGGCCCTCGCGGTGGTGTGGCCCGACCTGGAGGAGTTGTGCACCAGCCCGGTGCACAACTGCCGTGGCGGCATCTGACGACCCTCCTCGACCGCCTCGACACCGGTGAGCACCAGGTCTGGTATGCCGAGAAGGCGGTCACCCACGGGTGGTCGAGGGCCGTTGCTGGAGCACCAGATCGCCAGGGAGCTGCGCCTGCGGGTCGGCGCGGCACCGTCAACTTCCCCGACCAGCTCCCGCCCGGTGACTCCGAGCTGGCCCGGCAGCTGCTCCGCGACCCCTACGTGTTCGACCACCTCACCCTGACCGGTCCGGTCTGTCGCCGAGCAAGACCTCGAGCAGGCCCTCATGGACCGTCTGCAGAGACCCTGCTGGAGTCGGGCACGGCATGGCCTTCATCGGCCGGCAGGTCCGTTTCGACGTGGACGGCGACCAACTGGTCGTTGACCTCCTCGGTGACCCGAGGAACCCCAGCCGGTGGGCCTCCCGGTCGTCGGTGACCTCGGCCAGCCGCACCGGGGTGTGGACGCCGTTGTCGTCGAGCAGCTGACGCAGGTGCGCCGCGAACGTCTCGTGCTTGGGGCAGCCGGCGACGAGAAGCAGCTCGATCACCAAGTCATCCTCCCCAGCGGCCAGCGGCCAGCCGTCGACCGGCCACGTCTGCACGCGTGCAGACTCCACGCCCCCCGGTGTCAGTGGGCGCTGGTGGGGCTGGTGTGCCCGATCCAGTGGATCCGCTGATCGCGATCAGCCGTTCCGGCGACGCCAACACCTGACACCGACCCGCGGCCCTGCTCGGGTTCCGAGGGGGTCTTCGACAGTTCCTCGTGTGTCCAGGAAGCGAGGTGGTCGGCGAGCTGTCACCGGGCTGGTTGGTGTGGTCTGGTGCGCCACCGACCCGGCCGGGGCCCAGGGCTGGCTGGCCGGTCACAGGCCGGCGCGGAGCGGCGGGTCGATACGGTCCGGTGGTGTTCCGTTCGTCCCGGTTGGCGGTGGTGCTGGGGCTGAACCTGGTCCTGGTGGCAGCGCTGCTGGTGGTCGGGGTGGTGTCGCACTCTCTGGGGGTGTTCGCCGAGGGGGTGGACTACCTCGCCGACGCGGCCGCGATCGGGGTGTCGCTGCTCGCGCTGCACCTGTCCCGCCGGCCGCCCACGATCCGCCGGCCCGGCGTTACCCGCGGGCTGGTGCGGTCGCGGCGCTGGTCAACGCCGGGTGGCTACTCGGGTTGACCGTGCTGGTCATCGCCGGTGCCGTCGACCGACTGGTCACCGGGACCCCACCGGTGCGGGGCCTGCCGGTCCTGCTGGTCAGCGCGGCCGCCGCCGCGGTGATGGTGGTCGGTGCGCTGATCCTGGCCGGGGACGAGGAAGACCCCGGCGGTGAGGACGAGGGGGGTGCGCTGAGCATGCGGGCGGTGCTGTTGGACACCGCCGGTGACGCCGCCGCCGCGGCGGGAGTCGCGGTGAGCGGCGCGGTGATCCTCGCCACGGGTGGCCTGTACTGGCTCGACCCGGCCGTCGCCCTGGTCATCGCGGGAGTCGTGCGCTACCACGCGCTGCGGCTGCTCCGCGACGTTCGGGAGGCACTGACCCGCCCCACCCGGAGGTCCTGACCCGGGCGGGCCGATCAGTCGCGGGCGGTGAAGAGGTGGCGGGCTTCGCGCAGGCCGTGGCGTTGAGCGATGAGTCCGTCGACGTCGCCGGGCCGCCGCCCGAGTGGGTGGTGCGGGAACCGGGCGCCCGACCAGGTGCTGCCGAGCCCGCGCGTGGACGGGCCGGGTCAACATGCCCGCGCGGTGAGTTGGGGTGGGTGCTCGGCGTGGGTGATCGCGGTGCGCTGTTCGGGGGTGGTGCCACCCCAGACCCCGTGCGGTTCGGGCACTGCGAGGGCGTGGTCGAGGCAGGGGTCGCGCACGGGGCAGACCCGGCAGACCTGGATAGCGGCGGCGTCGCGGCCACCGTGGTCGCGGAACTGGTGAGCCTCGGAGCTCAGGAACAGGTCGCCGTGGAGAGCGCAGGCGGCCTGGGTCTGCCAGGTGTAGTCCATGGTGGGGACGTCGTGGATCCAGATGACCGCCATCACGTGTCCTCCTCCTACATCGGAGAGATCCTCCTACGATGGAGAGATCCCCGGCTCTCAGGCGACCGGCCACCCGGGAACGCCCATCCGGGTCGAACACAGTTAGCCCGGGTACCCACCGACTGACACGTCGTGATCATCAAACTACGGGTTGTCGTTCAGCGGGTGGAACGGTCTCCAGAACGGTCGTGCGCCTGGGTGCGGAGATCGCCGCGACGGCGACACACGGTCTGTCGCGGGCGTCGGTGGCGGTCCAGCGCCTGGTCGGCGATCGGAACGACCGACCGTGCTGCCGCGGGTCCCGCTCATGAGTCTCGCCACCGCCGCCTCCCGGATTTCCTGTGCCGATCTACTGGTCTAACCCGCTGCCTGCCGACCCTCCGTTGACCAGAACCACCCGAGCCCCGGGGTCCGACTCTTCCGGACAGACCGATACTCCGCCGCAGCTCCGACGGCAGCAGTGGACCCCGGGTGTGGGAACCGCCGCTCGTTCCACCTGACCGGTGACCGGACCACAGGCGGGGGCCCTGGCGCACGGGCTCAGCTGCCGGTGGTGACGGGGGCACCGCTCCCCTTGTGCACGCCCTCGGCGGGCCCAGGGGGGGTGTCACCGGGTTCCGCAAGGCCGGGCTTTCGGGAACGACCGGGTGTTCCACGTCGGACACTGCGACCGGCCGTCATCCAGGGGAATGTCATCGACATGCTCATGGGAGGCCTGCTCCGGTCGCGAGGCCAGCGAGCGGTCCACCAGACCACCGGCCCGGTCGCCGTCGTGCCGGCCGTTCTCAAGCAACTCGGCACCACTCACCCGAGTCCGGTAGGGTCCCGACTCATTGCGTTGGTCGTGGCGCCACCCCGGTGGCCCGACAGGACACGTGGGTGTCCGGCGGGCGGCGACCTGATGAGGGCGGGCCTTCGGGCCGCG
>JAABVA010001001.1_pt1 | contig 31816 bp, 25 predicted proteins | sample 5560331 | NCBI WGS metagenome assembly JAABVA01 (sample SAMN12812661, study PRJNA571458) | rock metagenome | isolation source: Antarctica rocks | place: Antarctica: Victoria Land, Mt New Zealand sud | collected 2016-01-07 | reverse complement strand
GAAAACGCGAACACGAGAATACATACTAAATTCCGGGAATTACTGCCCGATTAGGGGTGGTCTACGACTAGTAAAGACATGGTCTATGACTATGGACTATTTGTAGTTGCCACCGAAAAAATTAGGTAGGTGCCCGATACTCGTAGACCACACACCTAATCAGGAACCACATACAAATTCCTATGGGGCTCTCTACCCTCCCTACAAAGGTGTTGCTACACACTTTCTTATGTTCAGACTTAGAAACAATTGTATTAGTATGTTCTGCAACTTGTGCCTGCCCTCTATGACCTTGCTGTCCTACTTAGAGGCCTTGCTTAGGAGCCTTGTCTACAGGTAGGGGCTTCGCACTGAGGCCTCGCTCAGGGGTCTTGCTTAGGGCCTTGCCTAGGGGCCTCACACTGTGGCCTTGCTTAGGGGCCTTGCTTAGGGACCTTACATAGGGTTCTGCTTAGAAAGCAAGGGCCATTGTGACTAAGTGTTAAGGCAAGATGAGGAAGAAAACATCATTGGGGGCGACAGCGAGCTGCATCACAGGCGTAGAATTCTTGACACGAAAACATGAAAACGCGAAAACGCGTACTAAATTCTGGAAATTACTGCCCGATTAGGTGTGGTCTATGAGTATCGGGCACCCCGAAAAAAATGGTAAAACAGGCGAATGGGTAACCCCTACAAAGGCTTGAATTAAGGCCTTAATAAAAGAAGATATCCTATCAATTAGAGGAGCCGCACGTCGTTTTGGTGTTCCATACAGCACTATTCAGTGCTAGGTGCATAAACCCTCGGATTGACAAGCCCATAGTCTTTGAACTAGACGACCTCAAAAACTCAACAAACGAGACCGACGACACCTAATCTGCATAGCGATAACATCATATGAAGGTTGAAGGCTTAAATGGAAAGAATTGGGTCATTTGGCTGGGTTGGACGTCTCCGGGAAGACTAAAAAGAGAGCATGTGAAAAATGAGTCGCAGGCATTTTGTTAGGGTTTATGGCAGAATGGGACCAGACTTTTGGGCTAGGATCATGTGGTCAGATGAGTGTTCCTTTGACACATCAAGAGGCACCACTAAGTGGGTGATTCATATGAAGGGGGAACGCTACCATCCAGCATGCTGTGAGTCAGTATTCAAGTTGAACTCGACCTCCATACCCATATGGGGGGCCATTGGATATAATCGGAAGTCTCCTTTAGTGTTTTTGGAAGGGCATGGGAAGCGGGGGGGTGACGACGAAGAACTACAAGAAACAGGTTCTAGAGGCTGTTGTGGGGCCTGTGTTCAATGATCAGCTTGGATGGGAGCACTGGGACAGTGATGGGCTATTTCAGGAGAATAATGCCCCAGTTCATGGGGCAGGGCGTGCAAGGAGTCTTCAGAAGTGGAAGAAAGAGCTGGGTCTTCGCCTTTTTGACTGGCCACCAAGTTCCCCTGACTTATCCCCTATAGAAAACATATGGCGTCTCCTCAAGCAGCGAATCCACAGTCAAAAACAGCCTTCTCGGACCCGTACAGGCCTCATACAGGCAATTAAGGAGGAATAGGACCGGTTAGAACCAAAGAATTGGAGGAAATATGTGGATAGTATGCCTACAAGGCTATAGCAGGTTCGGAAGCGACGTGGATTAGTGTCATGGGTTGTACCCACGCTAGAGCCTTATGGTCAATGCTGCTGATTAAGACCCTGAGGCAAAACTCTTTCTTTCAGCTCTTTGTACGAACTTCTCCTTTTCTCCTTAGATTATTCTTCTTGTATTTAGGAACTACCAATCGAGCGTCGGTCTCATTGCGAACCCGTGACAAGTTGCTTGACCATGGTCAGGGTGAACAGAGTCTTCACTTGGTTCACTGACACTAGTCCCAATACAGTCAGGGGAAGCAGCTAGAACACCGCTTCTCAACATCTTCTTTGACCTTTATAAGATGCTTTGTCATAGTTTCAAGTTGCTTTATTCATGAAGGCCACCCCCAGGCTGTCATAGTATCAATTTACCTAATTAGTGCATCTTTCTTGTGAGGTGACAGTCGTTGATGATGTGCATGAAAGATCTCAGCAGATTGTTGTTCTTTTCAACAGTGCTGAAGGGTAGATTGAGGTAGGCCATAGATCTGAGTGATTTGATGAAGAGACACTGACAGATCATTTTCTAAGTCAGCTAAGGCTAAGGTATAGTGAGTGGGAATGTCAGGAATTAACATAGTGGACGACGACGACGACGACGACCAGGTGGATGGGTAGTGTGACTAGGTGGCTCGCTTAGATGGCTGGCTCGAATAACTGGCTAATACGTTACTTCAAGGTTTAGCGAGAAATTTGCGGGACACCACTCCCAGAAAATTCTCACTTAAAGTACCAGAACACAACTACGCCATTCACCACCTCAGCCTGACTGAATCAGGAGTGATCAACAAGCATCACATGTATTTCCTTATAAAATACCTGTACTTAACGCTCTCAACAGCCATAGCCTTATAGGCTGCATGCGATGTATGAAGAACAAACACACAAACATCTATTCATGCTCCACCTTCTTCCCATTCAACATGGTCGTGCAGTTATCTGAGTGTGGTAAGAAATGTAAAATCATAGTCATTTCATGAGATCAAGGTATGTCTCGAGTTTCTTAAGAATTTTTGAGAATTGAAGATTCATAATAGTCTTCAACTTCTTCTTTCTAGTGATTAAACCAAAGACATCAACATGTTGATCTAGTAAAGTGATGTTGGCCTGCGAAGACTCTTTCTCCACACGGTGCAGGCTAGGAACCTAGGAGGCTTGCCTTCCAGAGCTAATAGAGTCACCGGTCAAGCTGTGGTTGTTACAGTGCAAGGTGCCACAGTGGTGTCACGCAGGCATTGCTGATGCGCCTTGCAAGATGGCCTCAACAGAACAGAGGGCTGCAACCAAAGTGGGTATGAAAATCACCTGATCATTGCATACCGTGTGCAATATGGACCGAAGTTGACACCTACATGTGATGGATGTGAAGTCTATGCAATGTTAAGAGCATCTCTGGGGTAGATGCAGAGTTTCACTGGCTGCCTGAGTGAGTCACCATGATTCGTTAAGCGATCTGGATACGCTTGTTAATCGAACTGGATATGCTTGTTAAGGAAGGGAGATAGTTGGGGCAGGTGAAGAGCTTAAAGGGTGCCACAACAATGCTTAAAGGCCAGGTGAAGACTGATATAGGCTGGATGATTTACCTGAGGCTCCGCCACACTCACCTGCGCAGAGTCTGTACCTGCTATCGACTGGGGCTTCTGCCAACAGGTGGAAACGAAGGGGGTGCACAGGTGGAATGAAGGAGGAACATGGATGACAGTGGAGTGGGAAAATTAAGCAGTACTCTGGTTAGTGGGCGGGAAACATCCAACTGCATGCACTGGCCAGGTGTGCAGCCTGGGCAACGCCTGCAAGGCATGGTCGGCCCCTACTGGGAGACCTGTGGGGGTAATGTGAAGCAACTAACAGCTGTGGGGCAGGCGCATGTCGGTTCATATGCTAGAAGGGTGTGCAACGGAGGCGTTCACCCTGCAAAGGGTATGGGCTTAAGGAGCAAACTGCGGCTGGAGTGTAGACAAGGGTTTTTGCTGTGGCCCAAGTCTCAAGTGTGAGATCAAATGGTGAGTGGGAGCAAGATTCCGGAGAGCCACATGGTAAGGGGTGCTGAACTCTGTGTTGTAATGTAGTGGTTAGCCATAGCAATACAATAAGGTCGCCGTATACAGGAGCAACCATTTAACAGGTTCACTGGATCCACCTACTGCCCACGGGGTTACAGTCTGGCAAGCGACAACAACCCAGCATCTAAGGTGTGCTTCATGGTCAGCAAGAAGGTCCCTGCTCACACCTGGTCCTTCCAGTCACATGGGCAACGCATTGCATCACTACATATGCAACTGGCAGACAAAGAGGTGACCATTATCAATGTGTACAACCCAAGAAGCAATGGGCCAAGAATCCAGACATGGGACACCATACAGCAGGCAATTCACCTAGTTAAAGGGAAGATCATACTCTTGGGAGACTTCAACGCCCATCACCCATCCTGGGGTGGTCCACAGGCCGCACATGAATCACAATCAGATCACCTCCATACTGCAGCCACAACAAATGGCCTCTTGCTGCTTACCCCGTGCAGATTGCCAACTTGGAGAAGAGGTGTTCAGCAAAGTGTCATTGACCTCACATTTGCCTCTGAGGCAATTGAGAGAGTGGTGCAATTTTGTGGTCCCGTGGACCAGTGGGCAACCATGCAGGACCATATTCCAATTGATATTCACATCTCCATAAGGGCACCAAAACCAGCCCCAAGCAGGCAATATGCAATGGAAAAGCTGGACAAGGAAGGATTGTGGCAACACCTTAATCAGAGCAATTGGATACATGCCTCATGCCAACTCACAGCCCTACAACAGACCCTTCAAAAAGACCCAGAAAAGCACTGTCCAAAGGCCCGCCCATGTGTGCACACAAACCCCCAGTGGTCACCAAGGGCCTTAGAGCTGCTTGCGAGCGCAAGATGAGCAAGGCGACAGTACAATGACTCTGAAACAACTACGACTGATAGTACTGGGAATACTCAATTTGCCGACAGCTTTTTACATTATGAAGCTGATTATGAGGTGCTTATTTGCAAGGAGTTGTTGCAGCAGCTGATGCTGCTTCAACTTGTTGTGTGCCTGACCGCGGATTACATTGAACCTTCATCGTTGAGTTTAAGCCCAGGACGACCATAACACTGTGTTCAATTTCTAATTCAACACTGGGGATCGATCAAGCTGGATGTTTGGAGCACCTTCATGTGGCAATCAAGTTTATCCGATACGATAAAGAAGTGTTATTAGAGTAAAGCTAGCTCCGTTCCCACTTGTCCGGACCCCGACGCTAGCCTGATTTGTCCCGTTTCCAGTGCAGCGCCATTCCCCGGCGTCACGGTGATCACAGTATCTGCCACTTAATCGCTACACATAATTAAATGAGGACGACCTGAGTATTGAGAGTATACATATTACTTCTGCCTGATGTAGTAGATGCTTGCTTTGGTATTGTCGGAGTCCTCTGGCTGCAAGTGCGGTTTACTGCCTAGATTGTCCTCAAAAAGTCGATAGTCTTCCCCGCTGAGCACCTTCTTCTGCCTCTCCTTCAGTATTCGATTAGCGTCGCCACGTCGTTTAACAAGTTTTTGGAGGGTCTTGAGAGTATCCGCTGCGAGAATTTGGTTTGTGGGGGCCATGGCCCTATCGGCGGTTACGAGGTGGTGGACGGCGGAGGTGGGTTATCGTTGAGGGAATCGCCAGGAGGCGTCGAGGGCGATGAAGGAGTTGGAACTTCTAGGGTCTCGTGTAGAGAGCGAGAGGGCCGCGGGTGAGAGTGTCGACGAAAGGGCGGCAGAATAGTAGAGATGTGTGGGAGGGGCGAGGAGACAACGACAACGAGGTGACGACTGTGTGGAGAAGAGTTTTCGATGGTGGTAGAGGTGGTGGAGGTGGTGGTGGGAGACTGTGAATACTTATGTGACTCGAATCGCCGTTACGGCAGCTGTAGTCCGCCGTGACTGATGCGAGAGAGGGGATCCATTTTTGGCTGTTGGAACTCGGAGTTGGGATGATCTTGGTGGGCCCGAGTGATTTAGGAGGGGACGCGGTTTTCTGGGGGATCGCGTGTCCGAGGCTGACCAGCCAAGCGAACGAAGGCACGTGAGCTGTCAGGCTGTCAGGCAAGCGGTTGAGCCCGCGTAAAACAGCGACCAAACCCGCCGGATTCGGCAGGCCAAACCGGAGTACTTGGACTTAATATATCATTTTAACTTGTTATTCATTGATTCCGGATGTGTATCTTGGAACTAAATATGGACAGCCCTGTACGGGCCCATCCACAAACGCATCTTCAAGGGCTCTGATGCTATCCCAAACCTTGCCTATAGCCAATAAGAGCTCCTTATTTTCTTCGTACGTTCTTCTACAATCAACATTTCAACGCTACTAACACGTAGCAAGTTGATTCCTTGGCTTCTTAGATGTTTGCCGAATTGTTTGAGTAAAAGAGGTGGTCAGATGTAACTTGTTGTAAGCCCACAGCGCTTGACTGACTGACTGTTATATCCAATCCAGCATGAATATGGACTTGGGGCCGGTGCAAATCGAATGCTCAAGGTGGAGTATGTAAGAATGCCCTTACGTCGGCGAAGCAAAGAGGCCACAAAACAGTTGCAGAACTCCTCCGGAAGGTCTGTACCTTCAGTTTTGTGCCTGATTCCTTCCTCCTTCCGCCTCCCGCCTCTTAGGAGCTGCACAACCTATGTCAGAGTCCACTAACCTAGATAGGATGCCTTGTCCTATTGCTAAGATCCTTTGAGAATTGAGTACAATAAGTAAGAACATAGACAGAATCAACGCTGACTATATACCCAAGGAAAACCTCCCTGCTCGCCATGCCCATGGCTCGATCACCCACGAGCACTGTGCTGCTCGTGTTGCTCAGTGTTTGATCACCTCAAGCACACCTGTTGCTCGAGCTGCTCGAGACTCGATCATCCGAGCATCTGTCGGCCCGGTGATTCTCCATAGTGGGTGTGCCCACAGCTACTCCCGCGAGCCCTAATCATTCCAAAAAGATCATTACATTCGTCTATACCGTAAAATGATTGCGCCCATGGACTTCCATCGCCATCGAACATCTTGACTGAGCCTGTGCCAAGAGTATCGAATATCTGAGACGATGTGAAGGACTGTGAGAAGGGGACACCCATTCTCCGCTTTATGTCGGCTGGATTGAGCTGCTGGTGCATGGCTTCAATGTCATGCCTTGGTAGGCACAAGTTGGCTTTCGATCTGAGCGGTGTCAGCTTTCCGCCTACATTACATTCCGCTATTAGAGTGCTTGGGAGAGAGTTCTATCTAATTACTCTTTATATGACCGAGCCAACAAAGACTTGTTCTCGTCTTTCCAGTCCATTTTCTCCAAATGATTTGGGTAACGCAGTCGGCGCCTTGGAAACCGTTTGCTGATGTCCTCACACCTTATATTGGACCCACGCAATTTAGTCATCAATGCATCATCTGTTGGCGACCGTTTGCTCTTCTTTTTAGCGGGCTGGGTATTCAGATGCAGCGGCGGCCGTTTTTGCGGTATCAGTGACATCGTGAGAAAGTTGATGGCCAAACTATTGAGCAGGAAGAGTTGACAGTAGAAGGAGAGGAAGGTAGGGGGGGAGAGATGTTATCATTGAGAGGAGGAGTATGTTCATTGTTGGGATTCATGTTATCAGACTAAAGCTAGGTGTCAATGATCAGTTCTTTCATGCCTTACATCGTGCAATTTGAGTAGTGGGATAGTCCCACGCTCCACAGAATTGTATGGAACACTTGATGTACCCTCAGTACTTTGCTGTACGTCTGGTTTCAAAATTGTGCCCACTGTTGACTGACCAGAATTTGTATGAACTTCACTCACCTCATTGTTGGTGTCTGTTGACACTTGATTTGCGCCATTAGCTTCAATAGCTAAGCTGAAACGCGTGGTACGCAATACACCTGCTTTCCATATATCAGACTTCGAATCTCACGGTATTATGGGACTTACAAGTTTCCAAGGAATTAAATGAGTGATCCTCTGGGACAATCGCAGGTGTTGGAACTTCCCCCGAAACCCCTTCGATGGGCTGCACGTCGATTCGTATGCCGCAGCATTCCTTGCGAGGATGAGTACTTTCCTGATCTGCTGCAATTGCCGTATGAAAATAGAGAAACGCCATGCGAAGAGAACAACACATGGGTTGGAAGTTGGAAGTAGATTAAATGACCGGCATGTGTCTGCGTCACTTTAAAACAGTCTTTATTAGTAGTTCAAATTGGCCATAAGATAGTTCTTACTCTGTTTTCAAGATGGTGCTTAAAGCTAGGTCGAAAGAATCTGAATCTGCTGAACGCGGAGGAGCATCTCTCCCAAGAATCTGTAACCCCTTTTTAATTACCAAGGATTGCTGTTCAGTTGTATGTCGAACAGCTTCGCTTAGCAAAGATTTCTTCTCTACGTTATCATTAGTGGTTCTGCCCGAGCGAGGCAATTGCCCTTTTCATACCTGCAAAGAACTCGTAAATGCGATAGGCCTCCACACCCCAGGTGGATAATAACTGTCCAACAATTGAGTTCATCATCAAAGTCGCATTACGCCATCGCCTAAGGGTTTTTGGCGAGATTTTGTCAATGACCGGTTCCTCCCATGACCTGCAGCTGGTTGTATTGGCAACACGATATGGATATGCAGGATGCGAGAAGACGAGGCTTCCATGCATGTTCCTTTGTGCAGCTATCGATTGTATCAGACCGGCGCCATAGAAATTTCTCCATATCAATCGAAACTGCCAAACAACTCCATTCTTCCCCAAGCTGACCATTTCCCATACCTGGTGCCTGCGAATTGTCTAGTTTCTGGGATGGGTGGCCAGGCTTCCTAGACCGTAATCCTGTGCGGACTTTTTCGATGAGCTGTTCGATCTCCTTATCAAGCTTAGGTTCACCCGGCTCTTTGTGGCATGTGGTCGCAGTCTCTTCGACAGTGCCACTCGTCCCAGAACCACTCCCATAGCGATCTGGTGGGTTAAGTTGTCGGCGCTTCTTCCCTTTCAGTGCAAAAGCAGATGGGCTGCCTGTAAGTTACCTGGTGTATTCGGTGGCGTCTCTGTATAGTTTGAGTGTTGGTTATCGAAGTTGCCAGCAGTGGCGTAGCTTTGATATATGTGGAGAGTCTCGTCCACTATGCTTTGACAAGACTGCCCAGGTTTCCGTGTCACTCGAGTCTCTGCCATACTACCATGTATATCAGTACACTTCCTTTCTCATATCGAGGCGAAATCACCAATTTTGGGCCGCAAAGTTCCAAATGCACGGTTGATAATAAATATCATACATTTGTTGCACTCGTTCAACGATTAGAGCACTCGTCTCAGTCGATCTTGCCTGTGTACAGCATATTGCGAAACGAAACGAAGAAAAGAAAAAGGTCTGCTCTGGATGATCTGGTAGAACAAACGGAGTAATAGTGACTTGTAAAACACAATGATGAGACGCAAGCTTCACGGTCAGATGGATATAAGTTGGATGTGTTCGTGAAATGTCATGAGGTGCTGATGATACAGATTTTCCCCTCAGGGCTTTCTTTTGCTGCTGGTCAGTGTAGTAGTGCGAAGTTGCCATTGGGTGAAAGCACAGAGGTTTTGAAGGGATTCTTAAATTGGTTCTATGAAAGGTCATAGTGGGATTGACGTCACCCGTGCATCACGTCGCATACAGTTTATTTCCGATGTACCCTTGTCAGAGTACATCCGCGTAAGCGATGCCTGTAACATTAATGGCTGATTCTCAATACTGATAGATCCTGGTCCCAGGAGAAAGGCTTCAATAGTACTGCGCCTTACCACTTTCATCGAATTGAACATTGTGTTCGACCCTGCTTAACGGGACAGTATAGTGACCCATTCCCTTCCTTTTCACTGCTAAGAAGTGCCAATAGATGGCAGGTGGGCTACTCGCAAGGTACCTGGCATGATAGTTCCACTATTCCACATTGGGTTCCCGGACTACCATAAATCTATCCAGACGCACGCTAATGATGGAGAGTGTGCGAATAGTGTTGGTAGTGATTAAGTCTCCAAGTCCGCCGACCATTTCTGAGGAAGGATTGAGGGAGGATCTGAATGGGTGGAAGTGAAACAGGTGGCGATCTTCAACAAGGCAAACAAATAAGGAGGGACATCATCATGAAGTAAGACTTACATACAACTCTCTGAATGTAATCCCACGAGTCTCTTATCCTTGGCCTAGCGATCACCCCTTTACCTTGCTTTTCTATATACAATGGTAGCCGATATGGAAATCGAGATCAAGACCTACTATTCGCCCAGAGTCAGCGAGGTTGTTGTCTGCACAGAAAGGAAGGAGTGACTTCTATTACTGATGGTCACGGTCTTGAGCTATCTCCTTGTCACGTACACCGATGTGGTATGTCTCCCACACACAAGCTCTGGATGTCTCTAACGCCTCAAGTGTCTTTGCAGAGAACTTTCGATGCGCGTCCACAACCAGCGGTCTACTTGTTCCATCGATTACATGCACGGCGAGACCACACCCGAAGGCATTAGGCGTCCTGAGTACGCTGAACTCGCTGTTTAGGGGCACGAGTCTTGACGGCGGAAGGAGGCCGTAGACAGTAAGAAACTTGACAGTCCCAGGGTCAAAATACTGGAGGACATGGGGGACCCATTTTGTCTGGTGAGTGCTTGGTTTATGGAGCTGCAACTCTAGGCTATCCTACGCCTTGTGTGTTTTGTTGTCTGCCGCCACTGGTTCCTTGAATTAGCTGTTGCGATATTCAGGCGGGTAAAACACTTGTTACTCGAGCATATCGTAACCATACGTAACGGCCTAACTGCCTCCTCAACACGTCAACACTTTTCATGAGAAGGCCATAAAGCCTCCTGAAACCCGGTCAAAGCTCGCGAGTACATCTTTTCCACCTTGTTCAGCTTGCCTTGCCTTTCGTGGAGACAACCCAGGTTATTGACCGTTTGTAGTGTAATTGTGTGATCTAATCTGAGTGCCTTCCCTTGTTCTGCCAGTGTCCGCACATACATCTCCTTAGCCTCGCCCAGCTTACCTTGATGTTGTAGTCACGATTGGCGGTCTTGTGTCACCGGCCACCTCAGTTTACGGACTTCATGATCAATGGGCTGAAGCTCTTCCGGGCCAAAGATGGCAAGGCAGTTATTCGGGAAAGGTAGAGTGCGAGTAAGACGAGTATCAGCTTTTTTCGCATTCACAGTCCATCTGGAAAAGCTTCAATACTACAGTTCGACGTAGAATACCAGCTCCATGACGGAACAGCATCTGAACTTGGGAAATAGGCTCCTTCTAGACAGGACTAATCCTGGACAATAAACTCGCTCAGATTCGGGAGTAAGGGCTTAAATAGCCCATACATGTGAAGATGCTTGTATATGAGACGTCATCTAGAATGGGACGCGCCGTCTCCGGGGTACACCCGCAAGGAATGGAGCCGAAGGGCCGAACGAAGCTGGACTTGTTCGAGCAGTGAAGGGCATCGCCGGAAGCACTGGGCCCTAATCTTTTCTTCAGTGATGTCGAACATGTGAGTAGCTAGCGAAGACTAACCAGGATACAGATCTAGAGGTGCCATGAAGATAATCCGGCACTATGATGAAGATGGTAGGGCTGATGGTCGAAGTGGCCTGCCTCTTCTCGAGGGGTGCAGCCTGAACGCAGTGGGCTCAGAGCCAGCTAAACGAATGGACATCTGAGATCATTATGATTTCAATGGCTTGAGGCGACTGGAATAGTCCGACAGAAGAAGCAACAGCAGCTGCCGTGAGCAACAGGGAAAGCTGGGCAGCTTAAAACAGGGCAGCTTATGCTAGTCAAACTCCTAGTCATGGACCGGCTGCTGATAATCTTGTTATAAATGTAGAGTATCTTAGCAGTTGCGGAGGCAGGGATTACCTGGTACTGAAGAGGAGTGCACAACAGAATAGCTCGTCGACGATTACTTGATGCCAAGACAATAGCACCCTTGTCTTTAAGCTCCCGTGTCAGGGCTCATACCAGAGCACTATGATCGAAGGAAGTCTACTCCACAAGTATGGCTTCCTTCTCCAGCCTTTCTCCCACTTGGAGACGACTATTAGTGGTGTCTCAAACTTGCGGTTTTGTTCATCCTCAGAACTATCGATAGATTATTGTTCGCCATGCTTCATTACTAACCGCTTTCCCTCAAAACGATCCAATATAAACTGGGAGCTTGCTATCCCAATACCGTGACGGAAGCCTCAGCGGCTCACGAACCATGTTCTCACCTGTGCTCAAGAAATGACACCTCCACCAACAAAAGGCGCGCAGCATCATCGTAAACCAGGCCTCATGCACCAGCACATCCTCGCCTTCAAATCCCTTGCTTCGCATCTCCTGGGTGATTTCCGGGAGATAGTCCCAGTACACATGCATGCCCTCCGCCTTCCAATCCCACAGCCCGTAGTGGTCGCGCGCCGTGCCTTTTTGGATGTGGCTCCATGCATCGCCCCAATAGTTGACGGCGTGGACGATGTGGGAGACCATGAGATCGTAGTAGCGCAGTTGGTCTGTACGTTGGAGGTTGATGAAGTACTCGGTCGTGGCGTCCCAGCAGGCGTGAGATTTCTCGAGAAAGTCTTTGTTTCGGCAGTTGGCTTGTTCGTTGGCCAGGGCTTCGTTCTCCCATTCTGGGTGCTGCGCCTTCAGAGTTTCGTACTGCTGCAACACCCACTTCATCTGATCCGAAATAGGATGCTTGGGGTCGGCAAGGTACTCTTTGAGCCGGTTGTGAAAGACCACAAAGCCCTCCTGGTCACAGGTGAGCCCCACGGAGTACTCGGTTGGAACTGGGAGGCGGATGACGGAACACCCGTAAATATGCATCATCGGAGCCGCGAGGGGGATAAGGTCTGAGAAGCCGTATGTGCAGTGGGGATCAATTCCCCGTATATCGCTTACTTTCTTGGACGCTCTGCAGGTAGGATCAAACCTATTCAATGTTGCATAGATCTCGTCTATGGTTCCTATTCTGAAAGACGGTAGCTGGAGCTCGCTGTAGCCTGGTAGAATACCAAACCCCATCATATCAGCCTCCTTGCAGGGAATGTATAGCTCCGTCTTCGACAATCTGGGGGTGGAGGACGCTTTCCCTGGCACTGGTGGCCCAACATACATATACTGCAGGATGATACCAATGGACCTTGCGAATGTGGAAGAAAGGATGTGTCCATTGCCCTCAGCCCTCATGATACCATCCTCAGGCCCTGAGCTACCATTAGCAAACTGTGTATGCATTGCGTACGTGTTAGGTGTCTTACGGAAGTCGCCCCATGTCATCCCAAGACGGCGTGCCAGCACTGCAATGTCAGAGACATTGGTAACAGCATGTGGACACACCATGTCTGGCGACATGCCCCGTAAAACTCACCACTGATGCAAAAGAATGGTTCTGTAATGGGTACTTGTACTGCAAGAAGTACGAAGACGGCCTCATATTCCGGTACATGCGCCTCTTCGCCCGGCAAGGTGATGCAAGTGCAGAGCGACGGTGGCGCTCCTGTCTCAGTCCCACCAAGGAGAGAGATGTCAAGAAATTATTCCGACATGAGTCGTTGACTGCAGCTTTCGATAGCCTGCTGCCGGTGAAAGAATTTTGGACTGGCAAAGCGCTGAAGCTGGGTTCACTGGAGAATGTATTGAGCCAGAGGTGTGATGAGGTAGGTTTATCCCCTTCTGGCTCTGAATGCTTGTTGATCTGAAGCAGGAAATGGTTCACTACCTCAACCATGTGAGATCAACATGGAATACAATCTTAATGGATGATCAGACTCTCTTGAAGTGTACAGATGAGCTCATTGTCAAGGCTATACAGCTGTGAGCACCTCTATCCTCCAAGACAGATCATGACTTTTTCTGTACCTCAATGGACTCCGGGAAATTGTTTCCCGTTTGACGTAAAATGAGCTGATTTCGTCACCACTGCTGTTGTATCTATCTGGGGAGTCGTATAATGTATCGAGGAAAAGATATTCTCAGTCACGTTCTTGGGACTCATTATAAGGCATTCCACATCGATGGGAGAGTTCCTCAGCGTCCGCTACTGTGATGTGAGGCTTAGTCTCATGTTCTCTGGAACAGCAGACATTCTGAAGAGACTTGTTAACCTCTTGGGCCAGACTGGCGAACGGAACAGCATTGCTTCCATACATGACCTCGGGGCGGAGTGTATGAAGGCTGCCAGGAGTGATCTTGACATCAGTATTTTCAGCCAGTATTTTGTCAATCTTCTGCGACCTAAAGCCAAGACGATAAGCCAGATCCGCAAATTTGTACCATATGTGGGCGTTGGGCTCCTGCACAAGCGGCTTGACACTACCCTCATCCATCTTTGGGGTGAATTGAATCATTTGAGGAAAGTATTGAGTACTGAAAGCCCAAGGCTGAAGCAGACCCAGAACAAAGCAGTCTTGCCAACTTCCTATGACGGCAACGAAAGAGAACTCTTGGTTTTGAAAGACTGTGTGTTCATTGGTGGATGAATCACCACCAAAGAAATGCTGATGAAATCCCTCTCTCATATGGTCATCTTCAATAGATCTGGGAGTAAGCTCTTCATGATCTTGGACCGCGGTTTGAGATATTTCAGGTCTTCCAGAAAGGTAAACAGACTAGGGATCAAGTGGTTGACAGAAAGTAGGTTTTTCCTGATCGCCAACCTCATTGTTGAATTCCTGGAGAGCTGGCTGGTAGCATGAAAAATCCCCCTGCCAAAGGAGTTATGCTTAGGGTGTAGCATTGTGCTCTTCTTATTGTGCCTATGGAGTTTGTATTGAATGCCGTTTCAACACTACCTCAGACGTGTTCGCCAACGGTCTATCATACATACAGTAGGAGATGTCATGTAGTTCAACTTCTTCAAACTGAAGAAGGTACCTCGTCAAGGCAATGAAGCAAATCATGAGAATCAAGTTCTTTCTGTCATAGGCTGCGCCCTTACTAATGCCTTATGGTCAGGTTGCTGACTAAGACCCTAAGGCTAACAAAACTCTTACTTTCAGTCTGCGTGCAAGCTTCTCCTTTTCTCCTTAGATTATTCTTCTTGTATTTAGGAATTCCCAATCGAGCGTCGGTCTCATTGCGAACCCGTGACAGTTGAGCACATTAGATAAAGAGAACATCATGCATAGATCAAGAACTTGATGAGTATCAATCATATTTAAATAAAAATACCTTAAGTCAAAAGTTTTGATGACAAAGGAATGAAGAATGTGGGGTGTTACAGTGTCTTGACACTACATAAGTGACAGACATGAGAGAGAAAATATACAGAGCTCACCTGAGTCTGTTCACATCTAATAAGTGATTTGATATCTGACAGCTATTCAGCATCTACAAGGTCTCTCACCTGCACCCATCCATTTTTTTACCGGCGCGCTGGACCTACTAGCCATGTTCGAAATTGTCAAAAGTTCATGCCTCGTTCCGTTACCTTAGTGGTTCGGAGCCCTACGGAGGTTTCGGGAACATGAGGAGTTTGCTAGGGCAAACAGTTTGCTACGGATAAAAGTTTTTTCCTTTCGCCGATTGGAGGCCTTCTTATAGGGCCTCATTTCCATAGAGTAGCTAGACACTTATGATTACACGTTCATTCCGCTAGCTACACCTCCTATGTTTGACAGAAATGTTCATGTTCAAGCTTGGCTGATTTTGTCAAGACGTGAATCTGAGTCTCATAGCAACATAGACATCTTCATTGCACTGGATATGAAAAGAAAGGAGAGGAAGAGAAGATGTGTGATTTAGGTTAAGCCATATATAGCTTAAAGCAGTCACCTCAACTTTGGTATGAGGTTATGCACTGCTTCCTCGGTGAGCTTGACCACACATGATTTTATGTGGGCAATAGCGTGTTTGGAAATGGAAACCTGGTTGTCGCTGTCCATGTTGACAATACCCAGATGTGTGGACTCAGCAGGGTGAAATTTGAGACATGAAGGCGAAAATGAGTAGCCTATTTGAAAGAACTGACCACGGGCTGTGCCAACATTACTTACGGACCTCGATATCGTCCCCAGCAGCTGACAAGCTCATTAAGCCACTTCTGACCCTCAAATCATCCATATTTCCACCCTTATCCACTATCCCGCAGTGTGCTCCACACCGCCGCCCTGTTCTCCCGCAAGACCCACCCCAAAGACAAGTCATGACAGACAATAACAACATCTTTCTTGGCAACCTGCTCGCAGTCTTGGTTATTGATGGTTGAGGTCATCACACCTCATTGCTTTGATCAAGGCCTCAACACCACCAGTGTTAGTCACAGAATCTAGGATGGCTCTCTGGTGAAGAAGTTGATGATGTCAACCTCAACATTGGTTCACAGTCAAGGGTTCTTTGACATGGAGAGGTTTGTTATTGGGCTTTTTAAAGGACGGCGGTGACACGGCCTTACTTAAGATAGTCGAATACGTCAAATGCCATGGCGCAGGGAATGCCATTGGCTTGATATCACAGCATGGACAAATGTCAGCTTTCAAGTTGACAAGGTTGAACCGTTGTTCAGCTATATCAGTCCTTTAGAATGAGAGGATAGCTGCACGTAGAGAAGCATTAGTATATGCTTAAATAATAGAAGAGAACTTATTCTGTAGCTCTAAGCTCACTTTCTTCCCTTCTGAACTCTTTGTTCACAATGCCGATGCATTTAGCTCCCTCTTCCGCACCCAGCAACCATCTGTCACAATTTGACATCAGAGAGCAAACCCTCCAACAAGATCTCCGGTATTCTCAGAGAGCGACTGCAACTGAGAGAGCGACAATGACAATGAGGTGTAAAGACTAATAAACAAGGTCAGTAGGTGTTCCCCACCTCACCCACATCATTTAGCCCAAGCATAAATATTGTCGGTGAACTTTCATATCTTCATGAGGAGATGTTTTGCTTTCTGAGCATCCTGAATTGGATTGAGTCGCCTGTTGAAGGTTAAGCTAATCTGTCAGAGAAAGAGAATGCTCAGGTCTTACAGGTTGCCCTGTTCATAACACTAAATACAGTAGACCTCATGCTGCAGAACCTGAAAGTTTGGGTCATCAATCAAGTCTTTGTTGATGTCAAGAGTGATATGGAATGTAGTCTGCTTTAACTGGGGGTCCTGGCACGGCTCGATGTGGACAAATTGTTTGTTCTCATCTAATTCGCCTGTGGAGTATTTTGCAAACGTGAGATATCTCACTTGAAGTCGCAGTATCACACGTTTGGCTGGTCTTCAGAGGTGGCTGCGATGACGTTACACGATATCTTGCATCGGAAGCGGGCATATCCTTCCCATAAGTACGTTTTCGTGCGTGTATAGATGTGTTTGTTGGTTTGTTTGCGGTATTTGCGCATTACCAGCAGTCATCTGCCACATATTGGAAGGAAAGACTGAGGATCCCTTCCTATCTTGCCTGAGCTTTTGATAATTTGGAAGATATCATGTTGTTTGTTAGACATTCCTTTTTGCTTCTGCAATTATGCTGATTGCTTGTCCGGCGAGCTGAGGGCTGGCCAAATCTTGTGAATATAACTATTGCAACGACGTTCCGTCTACACCCAGTGGTGAAATATCTTATCCCAGACTTAGCACCCTCACAACAACTATTCCCAAAGCCTTACGAATTTTTTTATGATGGCTACAAGGAATGAGAATGCATCAGTCATGGCGCTGGTCTCGACAACGAGTCCTCAGGTGAACCTATCGACAGCCTTTGAGAGCTGTTCTGCGTCCAAGAGCAACAAAGCAGTCATTATCGGCATATACGGAGTTCTTGGCTCTGGTAAGACGTTTCTGCTGGATCAGCTGAAGAAAGAACTAGGACAAGAGGATTTCGCGTTTTAAGAAGGCTCCAATATGATTGCCAGTCTTGTTCCTGGCGGACTTGACGCTTTCCGAAGCTTGAGGAGCTGCAGAAGGTATATTGGCGCCAGCTTGCTATTGACACGATTGGAAAGACATGCAGTGACCGTGGACAAGTTGCAGTTATTGCTGGACATTTTATGTTCTGGCCCGAGGAGGACGAAGCTGGATGGCAAGTATATACTCAAAATGACCTGGACACGTTTACGCACATACATTACTTAGATGTTCCTGCCGAGGTCGTCGCTCAACGTCGTCTAAACGATGTAAAACAAAGCCGTCCGCCTGCATCTGCTACCCACTTATCCAAGTGGCAGCAGGCCGAAAAAAACTGAGCTGCGCCGTCTCTGTCATGTCCGGATAGTTACACGTGGCCTTATACTCTCTTTAATGATGACCACTGACCAACTTTGTTTGAGATGTCATTCTTCAGGAACACAAGAGACCCGGAAGGCCTGTTCTTCTTTCCAGTTGTCTATGGCAGCTTTCATGGCGGGGAGTAAACCTATCAAAATAGCAGAAAGCGATTGACCCCAATTTCTTTACCTCATTTCCTAGACTATCGCTCAAGCACGTACGTCACAACTCCAAATGGCAGTGATCTAGCTGCTCAATCGGGAAGGGCTCACTGTAAATCCTTCGGTTCTAACCGGTCCTTCCTCTTGAATTGCCTGTATGAGGGCCGGACAGGTCCGAGGAGGATGTTTTTGACGATGGATTCGCTGCTTGAGGAGTCGCCATACATTCCCTATAGGAGAATGATCAGGGGATCTTGGTGGTCAGCCAAAAAGGCGAATACCCAGCTCTTTCGTCCACTTCTGAAGACTTTTTGCACGCCATGCCCCATGAACTGAGACATTATCCTTCTGAACCGTCCCAGTACTCCCATCCAAGCAATGTGGTAAAATCTGCCCTCTTAAGATATCAGCGGCTGTGGCTGAGCAGAACTGGTGGCGCAAAATCATGGTGCAGCTCCTGTCGGTGCAGTTCTCGTCGGCATGGAGTCCCTACACCGCTGTAGAGCACGTAAAAGTCAAAGAACAAGGCAAACATAATGGCTTCTGGCCGACGGTCGAACCCTTTCAAGCGGAAAGATAAGAATGCAAGCCAATGAAGCATCGCCGAGATCTCCTTGGACGGAACCTAATTACTTCAACAGACTCTACCCTTCGCTCAGCGGCAGATTGTACGAAGCCAGCACACGAAAGCTTTCCCTATGGACTTGAAGTCCTTGCAAAAGGCGCTGATTCTCAAGTAAGTTCATTCTGCCTATAGTTACTTCAAGCAACTTATTGCAGTAAGCAAAAATCTACTCTAAAGATATAGAATAAGTAGCCAGGGAATTTAAGAGTTGTTGATGGCTGTGAATGAGGATAATGATGTTGAATTGAGGTGTAAATGATGTTAAGATATGACAGAGAGTTGAGAGTATAAGATGAAAAAGTATAGTAGTAAGTTGTTTGTTGTAGTAGTTGTTGCTAGTTGTTGAGTGTAGTAAAGAAGTAAATTGAGAGAGATTTGAGTTTTTACTTGTAGATAAATTGTAAGAGTAAATAACAAATCATTTTTCTCTTAACACTCACTTATATTTCAGCTCAACAGAGTCACTGAAGCTCAAATGACTAGAAAATTAAGCTAGAAATGAATTGAGATACACTTATATTGATTGATATGCATTTATACATACTAAATTGAGTGAATTGAACCTTATATGCATGCACTATGCAGTCATATCACTCAACACCCCCTCATATATAATGAAAAGGTGACGAAGGATGGCAAGGAAGATGAGCCGATCGGAATGGAAAGGGGGTTTATAACTTGGTGAAGGGATTCCCTAACACATCAGTTAGCGAGACTTAACCCTAACACATCAATTAGCGAGGAATTGAATATAATAATTAATTTTTCAATAATTATTTAATTATTAATATCGCTAACACTGCACTTGACAAAACGGTTGGCGGATGCACCTAAGGTATACTGGCGGCGTTAAACCCACAACCTCACGAGAGAGAAAGTCGACATTATTCTTAACACTTAAGGTCGCGATGACTCTTCTCTTTCGGTTCATCGGGCGATGGGTTTTCATAACACTTGGTGGTCGTGGTTGCGGCGGGGTTTCGCTTGGACTCATGCAGTTACCCGTGGGTTTTCATGCAACTTTGCAATCGAGACTGCGGCAGTGCATCCCTGACGATCCTGAGGATACCCAAGGATTAACCCTACAGTGTGGTCGAGGATGGGATCAACCGGATGGACGGTGAGTGACAAAGGTTCCATGAGACAGTCTTATTCAAGAACTCGGGCGGCGAGAGCGGATACGATCGCGGGCCCTATCTCAACAATATGATATTGATCGCGAAGAGGACTAGATTGTGACGGGTCCTGACCACGGTCAAGTTCGACCGATGCTACACTCCTAAAGATCCTGGAAGTCGAAACCCCTGCTCAGATTTAAATGCCACGTCCCTTCAGATATCAGCAATGTGGAGGCCAGTTGGACAACCTGCTTTCTGTTTTCAGCTGCGAGCCTCCGCACCCAGAATTCACACCTTGATGAGTTGTGTAAGGTCATGCTGGCGCTGTCTGGGTCATGGTGGAGCACACAGTGGCACAAGTTGACCCAGTCGATCTCGAGCGAGTCTGTTGATGCCTCGAGGACGACATCACTCTGTGCGGAGGAGCCAAAAGTACACTTCTCGTCTTCAGGAGTCTGCTGAAGCACGAGCAGAGGGATCCTCTCTGGCAGTTGGGAGTCTGGGTCGACTGGCAATGTGGGGCAGCGCGCTTGGGGAGATTTTTCATCGGTAAAAGCTTCTTTCTTGTCTGCGGTGTCGCATGGAGATGGTGGAAGAGGTGCCGCTTGGAGGAGCAGGTGCTCCGAGTATCGATCACGGCATGAAGATTGCTGTTTGACAAGATTACAGGAATGGATTGCCGACTCGGAGATTGGAAGCAGGAGCGCTCGCACTTCTTCCAAGCCATCGGCATCCACATCGGGTAAGTCCAGTTCTTGTATGGTTTTGAATTTCTTGGAGCTTTAGCCGAAAAGCTAGACGTCGCCGCCTCATCGGCCGTATCGACTTACAAAAACCTCTATCCGTTCAAGTGATGGCTTGTCATCACGACATGGCCCATGTCGACCTTCCTTCCAGCCCTCCGCCTTCTGCACTATCAACCCCGGCCTGCCAGGATATCGACAGATCCGATATTTTGGAGCGACTCAATGTATCGCACAAGTCACTTCGCTCTTTCAAGGACAGGTTCAACCGGGTCGAATTTCATATCATGAATGATGCCAGATTCGAACAAATCGTGCTGGATAGCGTCACAAATCGGTACGCGCGCCGTATGTATGGAGAAGAGGCCATCGAGGCCGAGATCGAGCGTCGCATGGGGGAAGCGGTCGACAGACTCAACGACGATTTTGAAGAGGCCAAGTATGTCGTTCTACGACAGACCTATGATTTGGGCGATGATCAGGATTTGGATTTCTATCTCGGTGGCCTCCTCCCCGCTGATAACCTTTACGACATTCGGTCCTACGTGGCGTATGGCATCGGGCCCATCCTCAAGAGATTGGGGTCAAAGGGACTAGGAAGGTCGGACAAAAGGCGGCCACCAAGGAAAAGACCCGCCGGCCGCACAAATCAGGCGCGACCTGCTCCAAAACCCAGCGTCCGATCACTGAAAGTGGTCAAGGCCCTCTCAACACCTCGTCCCAGTTCGCCTGAGTCGAACGCGACGATGATATTGCGGCGAAGCGCCCGCCTGGCGCAACGACATTCCCAACCTCAACGCATCCAAAAGACACGTAGCAAGGCAAAATAGGCAACATATTCACTACTGACACTGACGTCACGTTCCAACGCTGGCCTTCTCTCAGCGGGGTCCCGTGTCAGCAGCAGCAGTCTGCCACTACACGTTTTACGAATCGACCATACACCGGAAAGAGAGGAGGAAGAGAAGATAAACGAAACCTTGCTGTATCAGGCAAAGAGTGGTGGGAAAAGTGTCTGTTGTATGCGGGTGAGAGTCTTATTCGTCACCTAATTAATCAATCGACAACACGCCCCTGTTGGCCAAGTCCACAGCCAAAAAATGAAAGATCTTGTGAACCTTCCTGTGCGATTGCCGGTGCTCCTTTCCGTGATGCTCGTTACTAAGGTGCGGAGACAGAACAGGTGTTGTTGCACACACAGCCCACCTCAAGTGATAAGAAGCAAGCTTTAGGCGACCGTGCCACCAGAAGTGTTACCCATCACTGTCTTGCCCCATAAACTTAATCACATCCAGCGAGTAGTCAATTGTGTGCCTCTTCCCGCGAAGATTCCACTAATGGCAAGCACATGCGCGAACGCTGGTGGGTCGTCAGTGACTTGATACTCAATGCGGCTTAGCCCCACCAGTCTCGATAAAGGGATGCGGCGACCTACCAGACATGAAGTGGATGCACAGACTGAACGTGGGTTGCTATTCTTCGAATCTTAATAAGAGAGCTCACAAGCGTCGAAGTATCCGCAAAAGTTGCATCTCAGAGATTAATTCTCTTCAGTCAGTAATTTCTTCCCCAGATCCGAGCATAATCAAACGCCTGTAGCCGCAAATATGTGCTTTGTCCTCATCATCTGTCCTATAGTGCGACTGAGGGGGTTTGAGAGACCTAAAGGGCCAGGTGGCCGCTTTCACAAGAAGTTCTGGAACTGCCTCCATCGGAATCATCCCCGACCTGACACCATCAAAGCTTGCAGAGAAGCCCTCTCTCCAACTGACTGCATGATCGCTTGTCCTGTGTCCGAGCTCAAAGATGACCGTACCAGGCGGGCCCCCTCCCCTCCCCTCCCCCACAATCTTCTGTCCCTGCGCACAACGAAAGAGAGAAGAGAAGTCTAATTCTTTTGTAGTTACAACTCTTGAGGTGAAGCTTGTGTGCAACGAGCAATGATGCTCTCAAACATTGGCCAACTTTCTACAAAGATCGAGCCCTCTTTCGGTGTCCTGGAATGGTAACTTCTTCAGCACGGGCTTTGCAAAGACTTTCGAGAACCTCAATTGTGTTGTTGGATTGGCCACTAAGATGACGCCAGATCCTCATGGTAGATTGCAGGTGTATGGGGACACGTTGTACAGATTTCTTGAGACATTGAAAGAAGCCCGCAGAGTCCCAACTCTGGCAAGATGCATCCAAAGCCCTTAAGTCGGCTGCAAGACCATCAAAAACTATCTCTTTATATATGCTGAATTGCTGGTCAAGTTGATCTCGAGGCTTATCTCCCCTCATCTCTTCCTGTAGACATTTTGCGTGTTTTGATCGGATGCCGTTGATCGTTACCCTCTGCACCTTGCGTAAAAGGCAAGCTAATGGCCATAAGATCTGGTAGGATTCGGAACGATCAAGGAACTTGGACCCAGATTCGGATCGTAGAGCTTCAGGCTCAGGTTGTGTCTCAGCGGATTCAGATGCAGTTTCCGACTCGAGAGGTGGAATTATCGTGATTGTCAAGCTCTTAAGAAATGAACTCTCTGATAGTATCTTGCTGACTGTTCCCACTAGATCTCTTGTCTGCTCAAAGTCTTCATAAAACTGTAGCTTCACCATAATATCAAAGTTTCTGATCTTGTGTACAGGTACCTGTGCAGAGCGATGTTCAAAAGAATATCCGTCCAGGAAGGTAGCCTGCTCCGCTGAGATCTCAATTCCAAAGATATTTCGTCCATAGAGTATGTCGCAGCCTTCTAAGTTGATTGCTCTGCAGACACGAAGGATCTCAGGATTGACATGCCATGTCTTCGCTTCTATAAAGCCCGAGGTAGGAGGAAGCCACCTTGTGTCATTATACCCGTCATGCCCAAAAGTTATTGCATGACAACCAACAGGCTCCGATCTGACAAGCAGTTCAACTTCAATTTGAAATCGAACTTCAGGCGGCAAATCCAAAAACCCGAATCGAGGGCATTGCTGTGGCAATTGAACCAAATCCATGATTGGTGCTAAGAATGGACGTCGTGAAAGCCAGCTCAATAACGACGGCTTCAAATCAATGTGGTGGTCAGACTGATGATGTTCTAATCAAGAGGTGGAGACGTCCTAGGGTGGCAGTACTAGAATGATCAGATCTTATGTGCTACAGGGTGTTGACGCGTCAACGCGCCACACCCTGTACCAGGTATTTCTGGACGCTAAGCCAGCACGCGCCATTTTGGCGTTGCATGCTACTCTTGATATTTTTGTCTCATCATCTCTCTTCACAGTGTGCAAAACAGCCTTAGTTGAGTCACATGTCTTCACAACAAAATCATCAGCAGCTCTTCTTTTGCATAAGTCATTCTGAAATCCTCACTTCAGACAATGAACAATATTCTCTGTGTTCTCAAGACACAAGATAAACCTTCTTAAGCAGAGAAGTCAACAACAATTAACTCACATTACTGATGTCTTTAAGTTTTTACATCTACATCAGCAAGACAATGACCCACTTTTGAGCCTGGTATGAAACAAAATGATGAATATAATGACTATGATATGAAGAAATTGGACAAAATACATGTTGATGATAGAAAAGATGAAGAGTAAGTTATGAATGTGAATACTATCAAGAACTCTTGCTGTCTCTCATCATTAAGTAGCAAATAAAGAATTGTTTTACTTGTTCTGTGTGCAGTCTAAAGGGAAGATAGAGAAAGTGGTGAGTATGTATATATTACAGATATTATGTATATATATATACATGTAATGTTGTTGTTTCATTCTTCACATATTGATTTATGCACAGCCTGTTGTGAATGATACTGATGAACTTTCATATGATGTTGACTTTGAGAACACTGAACTTTCAGAGATATTATTGAAAGCAAGTAGGTACTCATGCTATACTATGCCGTCTAGTGGAACCCCTAAACCGTGTTGCCTATGGGCACATCTTGGTCGAGAGAGTTGCAGAAGAAGTAGAAAGGATGTTGACTGCAGTCAATGTGGGCAGAGTCTTCACTCAGCCCCTGACACTAGTCCTACCCCGCTTCATAGAAGCAGCTAGAACACCGCTTCTCAACAGATATCTTATATCTGATTGTTTATACATAACAATGACAATGAATGTACTATGAATGCAGTCATCACTGAGAGTGTGTTGTCAATCTTGATCAGAAGCAGTGACAAATAATGTAAGTCATCATTATGTAAAGCAGAAATCAGACTGAGAAACTTCATCAAGTAGTCTTGTGAGCTGTATTGAAAGAAGTTTGTTTCAAGAAATACTAGAGTGACTGTTGAGTCAGGTTAATCTGGCCTGACTTAGATAGAGCTTCAGGTCAAGTTGAGTCAAACTCAGATTGTCAGTTCAAGAGTCTGAATCAGACTTCAATGTTGAAGCTCAACTCAATCTGAAAGTTCTGTTCAGATTTTAATGATTCTGAGTCTAATTAATAAGTGAACTATTGAGACTTGACTTAAGAGTAGAGTTATGGGCTCTAAGATTACTGACACATGAGCATTATAAGTGAGCATTATATATGCAAGATTGAACAGCATTGAATGAAGAATATCTATCTACTATATGAAGAGTCAAATATTCTCAAAATAGTCTAGTAGCAATTGCTTTAATCTGCATTTTTAAATGCAAGATTTCAATTATATATGTATCTTTTGATGAGAGACATGTTTTTATATTAAATAATAACTTACTTTGCATAAATTGCAGTCAGATTAACATCTGTTTCTAATTAACTGATAAAGAATAGTTACTGAAAAGTTCATTAGATATACTTTCAAAAACAACAACAATATATGCTTTAACTGTCTTTTGCAGACTTTTAATGACTGCACTCTAAAAGCAAAACATTTAATACTGAGAATAAACCTTCTTCAAATGATCTTGAGTTATCTTGTGACAAAGTCACTGAAAGAATAGTTTTCAAATTAAAAAATTAATTAATTTCTGATAGTGATGTATTTTCTGAAGAATGACAGCTATAAAACAGAGCATTTTTATTAAGCATTATATTGTATATCACAGTTAAGCTTACTGTCTAACTTTCAGTAATAAGCTGACTTAAATGTTTCAGTGATTTCTTTTGTGTCTATAACATTAATTTTTTTTCTTTTCTCATCAACATCAGTTTTTTCTTTCTTAAATGTCTTTCTGAATTTCTTTTATGCTACTGCTGTCTTTTCTCTGTCTGATACAGTTTTTGTAGTGCTGTGTTTTGAAGTTTGTTTGATATGTATCATGACATGATATGATGATACAATGATGTTTTAAAATTAAGTTAATAAAAACATTATCAAAAAATAAATTAAATGCATCTCTGAGTGACAACAAGTTCTAGAGTGATCTTATAGTTTAAAAGTGCATTATAATTTGAAAGTGTGTAGTCTGAAGATGTATTGAGAGCTTTGAGATGTAAGTGATACTTAAATGTTAAATTATTAATAAACTGTTACGTCCCGACCGGAGATTCCTCTGGTATAGGGGCTAGAGGTTAGAGCTTATGATATAAGAGGGTTTCAGGCACGTTGGGTTAACCGGTAGCTAGTAGTATGCTAAGTAACAATTGCATTGAACACGCCCATCTCCTTAGGGGAGATGGCCTGTCTATATACTAGGCAGACACTGCAGATGTTTAGGACGTCAGTGTCCTTTGTGTCCGGAGTGTCCTCACCCAGTCACTGGGGTCACTGGGGACATCAGTGTCCAAGGTATCCCTGACGTCCCTGTATACTCACACATACACTGCGCCCGCGTACCTCTGGTTACTACATAACTGTTGCCTATAGGTTATGGCCGTAACATAAACAATACATTTATTTATGATATGTGTATTAATGTTATAAATAAATATATCAACACACTCACTTTTAACACTCAATTTAACACTTTCTTATCTTCACTTTTGCAACTCAATTTACTTCACTCACTCTGGCTCTACTCAGTCTCTGCACTCAGTCTCTACACTCAGTAAATATATTGCTCAGTTTTGTTGAAAGAAAGTAGGTACTTGTGCTATACTATGCTGTCTAGTGAAACTCCTAAACTATGTTGCCTATGGGCACATCTTGATCAAGAGAGTTGCAGAAGAAGTAGAAAGGATGTTAACTGCAGTCAATGTAAGCAGAGTCTTCACTCAGCTCCTGACACTAGTTCTACCTCGCTTCATAGAAGCAGCTAGAACACCGCTTCTTAACAAGTTTTATTCTTTTTTTATTACTCATTTTTAAAAATCTAATCTTATATCTTGCTCTTGTGCTTCACTTTAATGCACAGTTGTGATGCTTATATATAATGCTTGATTATGTTGCTTAGTATAGAACTCAGTAGCTAATTATATATTTTAAACTCTGATTATAACAGATTCTTCAGACACTAAGCTTTCATTGTTGAATGCAAAACATTTAATTTTTAATTCACTCTCAGTCTCTAAAGAAAAATCTGACTACTGTAATCATTTACATAAATTTATATATAATTTAAAAAAGATCTTTAATGAGTACTTGAACAACTTAAAGACTGTATGTGCAAGAGAGAAATAATAGAAATATATAAAGAATGAGAACTTCAGATAAATTAAAAATGCAAAGACAGTGAATTGTAAAGTTATAAAACAAAAAAAAGATACATTGAAAAAGTCAAAAGAATATCAGTTTGTGAATTTAGCATTGAAAAAGATTATGAAAGAGAAGATTAAAAAAGAAATCTTGAAGAAGTAATACAATTATGAAATTTCTGATAAGTATTTTTTAAAATTATAATACTTAAGAGTTGTCATGAAATGCAATTGAACTCTAACTGAGTGCTGAGTGCTTTCATAACACATAGATCACAATGAGTAAGCAAAGACCTATATAGAAAGCTCTTCACTCACAATTTTTTGTTTCTTAGTTGTTAGTCTTTATCAATACAAGACCCCAACATCAGAACTTCATCAAATAGCTGCATTAACATAGTGTCTCACATTGTCACATACCTTATCCCTAAGCCTCTTATAGATAAGAGGCTTGTGAGTTTACAAGAGTCAATTATATTGCTTTTAACTATCTGCAGATGTCTACTATAAAGATGAGCTTAAAAATAAATTAATAAAAAATGAGAACTGAGCTTAACTTAAAGAAAAAACTAAGAAAAAATGTTATTCACTGAAGTTCTTGCTCTAAAAGAAGAGCAGAAGTTCAAGAAATCAAAGTAAGAGATATATTATATTTATATTTTTTATAGTTTCTTTGACATTCTCTAAAATATCAACAAAAATAAAATTATTAAACAAAAATGCATCAACATCAATCTTTCCCCTCCACAACATACCTGCCTGTCGCTTCTGCAGCTGGGTTCCTCGCTATCGATCTATAGTAGGGCCATACAATCCGAACGGCAATACCGGTCGCCCGTACTACGTCTGCATCCGTTGTGAATCTCGCAGCCGGCGGACTCAATGTGCGCATGAAGCGCGGTGGATAACATGGGATGACAATCGTGGGATCCTTGGAGACAACCCGCATTGCGACTGTGGCGTGATAAGCCGACAAGACAAGGCAGGTCTTGCCAGCTCCAGGCCTGGAATGGGCTTCTGGACCTGTGCTGCTGGTGCCTGCGGATATTACTCGGAATTCATCAATGGGCAGACCTGGGAGGAAGCTAGAGCTAATCCGTCGCTCCCACAATGCGTTTCTTTTTGGCCTTGGTTGCTTTGAGAAATCAGTGATTATTAACCTCGGGGCAGCAAAACTTCTAATTTCTGTACCTGTTTGCTTTATCGCCACTACGCGAAAGACTTTACCAGCCCTCAAGACAAACATAGAGTTCTCATTGCATGCTAGTCCTTGTCGATAGTGATAGTTTTGCACTACGGCTTGCCCTACCTCTTCCTGCTTCCCCTTCTGATCTACCTTCTGTCCAATGTGGTCAAAGCACGATGCCACTGTACTCTTCAAAGGACGGCAGAATAAATATTGTCATAATACGGCATTAGAGGCCACTATAGAGTCGGTTCACTCCGTAAATTATTCTACAATAAAGACTCTTCTGCACTACCTCTCTTGAGCCCCAAACGTATCCTGGACTCTTCTGCATTGGTTCTAAAGCACAAATACAGATATTCCAAGATAACTCATGGTTAGTTGCTAGAGCCGAGCTCTTCTTTTTGTCCTTCTTCCCCATCCTTGGTTTATCTTTAGGTGTGGACGGCTCAGATGCTAGTCACTAACGTTCTAGCCACCTAGTCGAGCCAGCCACCTAGCGAGCCACCCTATTACTCATGAATATCCTCATGAACATTTTCGTTCACCTCGTCGTTGCCACACATCCACAATGGCCTCGGATGAATCAATTGTGTCAATCTGTAAGAGGTTGAGCCAAGGTCTGGATTCCAGGTGCTAGCTACCTAAGCGAAAGTTGACTGAACTGAAGGAGGAACAGACGGCCGACCAAGGCCTCATTATATACACCATTGGGGCACTAACACTGCTAGCCCTCTACTGGCTCCTCCGTACTTCCAGTGGTTTCCCCTGTATTCCATTACCTTCCATCCGTCTTCATGACCTTCTATGAGCTTCCACACGCACAGCCTAGGGAGGCTAGCGGGCATAGCCCGTGAAAATGCCCTAATTCGATGTAATGATACTATAACAGCCTGGGGGTGGCCTCTACGAATTCGATAACTGGAACCTATCCCCAAAGCGCCGGTGCAAAGCACTATTAGCTAAATAGTCATTAAGTCTTGTACTCATACCAAAGCTTGCTTTGTGATCATTTAGCTAGTACTCAAGTAGTCACTTTAGCTTCAACATTATTCACTCATCATTCAGTTATTATATAATTTACACATATGTCTAATGGGAGAAATCGCGAAGCCAGTTGACATTATTTGCCGTCCAAGTCTTCTCACGGTGTCTGTTGAGTCCGTTGACAGCCACAATACTGCAGATGATGCAGTAAGTGTCTGAAGTAAGTATAGACAGCATGGACTTACTCTAGAACAGGATCAGTGCCTTTCGTAGAACCTGCCGCTGGAGCGAAGGGTGGAGCCTGTTGAAGTAATGAGATGTCGGCCAAGAAGATCTCGGCGATGCTTTGTTGGCTTACATACTTATCGTTCTGCCTGAAAGGGTTCGACCATCAGCCAAAGCCATTATGTTTGACTTGTTCTATGACTTCTTACGTGCTCCACAACGGTATAGGGACTCACATAAGCAATAGTAAGTTCCTTAGTGCAAAGGCGATTATGCCGACGTTCTAAAACTGCCCGCCTTGCAGCGACGGGAGCTGCGCCATGATTTTGCGCCGCCAGTTTCGCTCAGCCACAGCCGCTGGCGGATTTTACCACATCGCGGGTGCCCTTGTATCATTTGTTACTCCCCAGGCATCCAATTAATGGCCCCACAGGCTACTCCATGGGACGTCAGTCATGGTTACCTAGTCATGCTCGCCATGTTTCAAGTCTAAGCATGGGAATGGCTGCCTTTCCCAATACCCTCTGTCTCCCTTTGCTTTCAAGTTGCTACATTCTGTCCACCCGTAGAAGCCAAAAGATTCCCTAAAGTGTTGATAGAATTGACAATAATTTTGGAGGTGGTGGTCACGCTGCCTTGGTGGTCGTCGTCACGTTTACTGTTCGGAGGACTTTGATCCACGATCCCTGCCGAGACATTTGAATCGCAAGAGAACTTTTGGAACCATTCATAAGGCAAAGGCGATGGTATGGCAAGAGTAGCCGTGATCAAAGGGCGATGCAGTCAGCCTTAGGTATGTCTTCCGCACACGAGCTCTGGATATCTCTAACGCCTCAAGTATCTTTGCAAAGACCTCTGAATGCTCGGTCCACAACCACGTCAAGAGACACTACTAAATGGGTGCTTCACACAAACGGGGAACACTACCATCCAGCATGCTGCGAGTCAGTTTTCAAGTCAAATTCGAAGACATTCCTATTTGGGGGGCCATTGGATTTAATTGGAAGTCTTCTTTGGTGTTTTTGGAAGGACATGGAAAGAGAGGGGGGATTACGATGGAGGACTATAAGACACAGGTCCTGAAAGCTGTTATGAGGCCTGTGTTCAATGGGCAGCTTGAATGAGAGTACTGGGACAGTGACGGACTATTTCAGGAGGATAATGCCCCAGTTCATGGGGCAGGACGTGCAAAGAGTCTTCACAAGTGGAAGAAAGAGCTGGGTCTTCACCTTTTTGACTAACCACCAAGCTCCCCTGACTTCCCCTATCAAGAACGTATGGCGACTCCTAAAACAGCGTATCTACCATCGAAACAGCCTCCTCGGACCCGTACGGACCTTATACATGCAATTCAGGAGGAATGGGACCCATTAGGACCAAAGGATTGGAGGAAGTATGTGGATAGCATGTCTATGAGGCTCCAGCAAGTCAGAAAACGTCGTGGATTAGCCACTGACTTCTGAACATTTCAAAAAGCATGCAGTCACGTAGCCTAGGGCCTAATCTATGATATATTTACACTTATTAACTGAATACTACGATGCGTTGCTAATTTCATAGAAATTTAATAGGGTCTGAATACTCGTCGTTTCGCTTAATTGTGTGGGTGACCGAAGACTTTTGTCCCCCACTCTGTACCTTCAAGTTAGCGAAGAACGAGGTGGATGTGCACGCCAATCCATTGAAGTACACGGCCGTAGAAACGTACAGACTACATGTCCGGATAGTTTTATGTGGTCTTTTATTCTCCTTAATGATGACCACTTACCAACTTTGTTTGAAATGTCATTGTTCAGGAACATAAGAGACCCGGAAGGCCTGTTCTTCTTTTCAGTCGTTTATGGCAGCTTTCATGGCGGGGAGTAAACCTATCAAAATATTATCATTAGTTCTATTAACTCCCTATTCAATTCCTATCTAGGACTATGAGGGCGAAGCGCCTTGTAAGGAAAAACCAGTACTGGAAAACCTTGGCTCTGCCTTGTGGGTGCACTGTCTGTATAGCACTGACCTGCTGCCAGTGTCTGTTGAGTGCACCGAAGATCCTGTGGTGTGTCTGCCACTTGAACATTTGCTTCCGCTGACCAGCGGGTGATCTCTCATGACTTCTTGAGCCTGCCACAGTTCATTGAACCGTGTCCGCGGTTTGTTGAACCTCATCCCATTCACTCAGCCGTTGGAGGCGGCCAACCTATCAAAATAATTGACCCCAATTTCTTTACCTCATTTCTTAGACTATCGCTCAAGCACTTATGTCACAACTCAAAATATGGCAGTGATCTAGCTGCTCAATCGGGAAGGGCTCACAGTAAATCCTTCGGTTCTAACCGGTCCCGTTCCTCCTGAATTGCCTGTATGAGGCCGGACGGGTCCGAGGAGGATGTTTTG
>JAABVA010001000.1_pt1 | contig 31851 bp, 30 predicted proteins | sample 5560331 | NCBI WGS metagenome assembly JAABVA01 (sample SAMN12812661, study PRJNA571458) | rock metagenome | isolation source: Antarctica rocks | place: Antarctica: Victoria Land, Mt New Zealand sud | collected 2016-01-07 | reverse complement strand
GGGCCCCCATAACACCACTGATAACCTCACGCCTATCATCACCTATAATATTGTCCAACACCACCTAAGTGACCTAACACCTCTTTTCCCAACACCTTCCGAGTAACACATGCTAAAACCGTGACAACTGATCATCGAGTCGAGTTTCGGGTTGACATTTTGAATTCGATTCGATTCGAAGTCAAATTGCTAACATTTTCAATTTGACTCAAGTTGAGTTGAGCATATTTTCAACTCGACGTGACTCGACTTGACTAGAAATCGGGTTAACTCGACTCGACTCGTCAAGAACTCGAGCTTGGCGTCAAGAGAACTAAATATAGAAATTTTTCCGCTTTTTTGCATTATCTTTTTGCATTGCCTTTTTGCATTACCTTTTTGCATTTGATAGGGAGTCATGACAGGGAACATGAAGGCCGTTTGGTAGGAAGCCATGACGGGGAACATGAAGGCCGTTTGGTAGGGAGCCATGGTAGAGAGCCATGAAGGGAAAACATGAAGGCCGTTTGGTAGAGAGCTATGATAGAAAGCCATGAAGGGGAAACATGAAGGCCGTTTGGTAGGAAGGTTTGATAGAAAGTCATGACGGGGAATCATGAAGGCCGTTTGGTAGGAAGGTTTGGTAGAAAGTCATGACGGGAAATCATGAAGGCTGTTCGACCAAGCTATTTACACCTATCTATCTACTTCTTGTCGGGTCGGATCGGGTTGTCGGGTCGGGTTGTCGGGTTCAGCTTTCCAACCCGATCCGAGTTCTCGAGTTCAAATTTCCAACCCGACGCGACCCGAATCCAAAAATCTTTCAATTCGATTCGACACTTTTCGGGTCGAGTACCCGACCCGAACTCGGATACCCGACCCGACGCAGTCAGTCTAACTGTAACAAATAAAAATTTGAGATAAATTTAAATATAAAGAATAAATTATCATTATTGCTTACGTTATCAAAGTTATTTTTCGTAAACGATAAATTAATTATAAATTTTATAAATAAGTTAGTATTAAAAAATAGTATAATCTTTAAAAATGCTGAGTGTATAAATATTAATACTTTTGACGATAAGTTTTTATTAAGTATACTAAACTTTAGTTTATTTGAAACGTTTAGATTAATAAAGGTAAAGTCAAGAAGCTTTTAACTTTGTTGCTTGATGTATTAATTATTCTATAAATATTAAAACATAAAGCATACAAACTTCTTTCTATGTAATTTTATCAAATGTTTATCTATACTAAAAACAAAAGAAATCTCTTATTCCTTTGAATCCCTCATCTTCTTGATCGGTTTCCGTAATTGGTACTTGTGATAATCGGCTCGCTGCTATCGTTATGGAATGGTTGGCTTCAGGTGCGGTCTGAGTCTCTCTTACATCGACCAGGGCAGAAATTGACTTAATAGTGAGCTTATAGTCTTCTAACATCGCATAGAGAACTTGATCATGATTGAGGTGAGATCGAAACTTCCTCATCCAGTACTGATCTAACAATAGATCCGAGCTCTCTAGTATCGGTCCATTGACATCGAAGACAAACCCTAGCAGCCGGAAAATGTTTCGACTTTCATTCATACCGACTGTACGCTGTACAGCCAATATGAAAGAGAAGCATACATTCTCCAACATGATTGGGGCATCAAGGGTAGGTTGTCCCTTCAAAAAGAAGTTCCAATTAGCTAAATCGTTTCCTTGAGATGGCCGAGCATTTTTGGGCTGAATATATGAGTGAAATTGCTCAAGAGATAACAAGGCAGCTAAGAGCAACGCAAGCTCAGCAGGTGGTCCTGAGCATCTTAGACGTATAAGTAGCTGCTGGTACAAGAGCTGTCCGTCTTCAGATGATACCCAGTCGCGCATGGTTGAAAGGGTCCGGCCGGTATATGTAGAAACAAAGACAAAAACTAAGAGAATGCCGTTTCCCGGTTTTCGAAGAGATGAGAGTTCACGATAAGTTTGTTCGCTGATACTCGTTAACAGAAGCGACTTTGGATTTCTGAGGTGGAATACCGACAAGAGTACACTAATAACTCCCACTTGTTGAACACCTATATTATCTAGTAACGTCTTGGGAAGATCCTTGAGACGTGTAAGCACTTGTCAACGCCGAAAATTTGACGTTCATACCAAATACTTGTCGGGAAACCCAACTGGTAAAAACATCTTCGAGCTCATAATCCAATCTGGCACATCTGGAACAACTGTTGAACTAATGACATTCTCCTTCGAGACACGAACAAAGAGCTTGGACCTTGCAAGGGTTTTGCGTAATTCTCGGGGATCCAATGTTCCAAATGGCTTCGGATCCAAAATGTGACATCCAAAGGCAAGGCCATATAAGATCAAGTTTTCGAGGGACGTGAAATCGACTACTTGACTAACCTCGTACTGTTGACGCACGACTTTACCGCCGGATAAGCGTAGCAGCTCACAAAGTAGGAACACCATTTGAGACTCTAGACATTTCCAGCCTATAGTCGGAAGCCGAGACGTCATGGGAAGCTGGCATAAGTATTTTTGAACGTTTATCTTGTCATGGAACCAGTCTTGAGCTTGCTGGATGTGTCTGTGCCAATCATCCAAGTCTCGCTGGAGAAGCTCTTGAACAAGATCAGAGGAGTGATCTTCGAGTAAGTTCAGGCATAGAAAGAGAACATTCTGCATGTATTGTTCTTTTATTTGAGGATGACAGATCTAGCAGCGATTAGTGAAGGCAATCAGAGCGAATACAGGAAGACAGATCTACTTCAATGTTGTGATCCAGGACGACCCTCTCAACCCCTGCACTGAAGCGGTTCGATCTAGCGGCACCATCGTAGCATGACGCAGGACCACAAATTCCTTCAATTTGAATTCCGTTGGCATCATTCAAAGAAATGTTTCTGGAACTCGGTTCTACCTCCTAACGAACCAAAACAAAAGGTGGATTAATGGGATACTCTTCGAACAAAAGAATAAGCTTCCTCACCTTGATATCGTTCTCATAATCATCCTGCAGGTAGTCTTGATCGTAAGCATCTCTGATCAGTTCGCTCAATCGTAAAAGCTCAGGTTCCTGGCCGTTGGGATATGGAATGTTCGGCGAGACTACTGGCTCTCTGAGGACTGTGTTGAACTCTTCGGTCACAGCAGTTGCTGAGACACTAGTCATTCTGGTTTGGTCGTGTCCCTTGGCCGTACAAGATGTACATCGCAGAAAGGAAAGACGAAGGATATTTAATAGATACCCAGGGGCTCCTCTTGTAACATAGCCTGAGTCAGGTAGGCCAACTTACATTCAATTACGGTTTAACATCAATTACTGCAAGCGCATCAATCATGGCAGATTAGACGTATACGTTGTCATCTTGATACTTGACAAATGTTCAGAGTCAAATAGGTACTGTGTCTGATGCTAAAACGCCCCTAGCGCACACATTTAAAATACAGCTAAAATCATCGCGACATAACGAAGCTGCGCAACACGATACGTTTTTCTGGCCACAACACCCCCCACTGCGCAGCGTAGACGCGACAGCAGAGCTTTGACCCAGTTTCAAAGGCCGCCAGCGCCGATTGTGTGCGCTCTGGTTTCAAACGATGCGGAGCCAGGATGCACAGCGTACAAACGCTGTATGGGCTTCATTATGCTTCACTGAGTAGAACCAACCCGGGAAGAGCCATGACGTAACAAGCAGTGCATGAGCAAACACAGCTAGTGCTGAAATGAATCAGATATTCTTTCTGATTCTGAAGTTGAAACATAGCAACCTGCAGCACTTTTGCAGTCTCACCAACCGGGGGATGACTTTCAGTCCCCCTTCACTAAAGAGCTTAGATCAACATTCTCGTTCAGAAGCGCCCCACTGCGTTCGTTGTAACGGTTGATGTACACATTGCTGGTTATCGTTCCTGCGTTACAACAGCGCTCTGAGATCAGCGCTGTGTCCAACAGGAACAGGAACCGGCAGTCAAGAATCTGCCTGCGAGAAGTATGACAAATGGTGATCTAACTCTTTCCTAAAGGACAAGAGCTGCTGTCTCAATGCTCAATTTTCTCGGTACGCTTCGCGCTTTGTGAAGGTTCTATTCATATCAGAAGCCGAGTTCATGACAATCAATCATAATATCCATGTATGTTTCAATGAGTTGTGCAAGTTTGGCTAGGTCCCAAATCAACCAGTAAGACGCAGACCCGATGACGGGGGTCGTATGGCCCCGCATCCGCCGGTCTTGTCATGAACCTTAATCGATGGTGTGTATATCTTACGCTGGTCAAAAGAGACCGCATTCAGCAGCTGTTCGATTAACGAGGAAATCAGTCAGGAACTGCTACCGAAAGATCCCATATTTCAGTTGAGCTGCTTAAATGGAATTGAAATTTGATCGTACGTTGCCGGACGAGCCCCCTGGTACAGTACAATCATCTTGAAATGTCGTCAATGACATTGGGGGAAGCTGCCCTAGGCTCTGGTCGAACATATGATTTCGGCCTCTGTCTAGCGTTCCCCATCGAAAGTTATCTACTCAAGTTATTCTTGCGCTCGCTCGGAGTTTCAAGTCAAGTGGACTAAAATCATTCTACGATACGTGACTCGAGATCACAAATGAGTGAGTCGATTCGATAAGTGACGCTGACAGATTCTGATCCATGGAGGTCTCGTATCGCTGAGCTGCCTTTCTCCTTAGAAGATGGCATGTCAGATTGGAAAATACGTGAGATTTTCCGGAAATGCTGCAGTGTTGAATATATGAAGTGTTCTGTGAAGCAATTTAAGAAGAATCATATTTAACAGTGAATTTTTAAAAGAGTTTTGATTAAAACTCGCTGAAACTGACTTCTGATTAACGGGAGAAGTATTCCCTTTTGGCGCGTCATTTTTGTTCTTCATCCAAGTTTCTAATTACGCTCTTACACACCCTTTTGGCTGAGTGAAGGTTTGAAATGTAGTGCAATATGAAAACGAGTACTGATTTCACTGAACGTTAGGAAAGGTACTTTCGTAAGAGCCTCAAAAATGAAGCTTGTGCCGGCTGACTGATCACGGCAAACAGCAGATTGAGAAAAGACAACATGCTCTCAGGATCGCAATTGTGGAGCTGATCGGTTGTGCTGAATACGCTCCCCTGCTCATCGCTCTGAAAGCCTTCCAAGAGGCGCTCGGAAATATGTGAAGGAGATTCCCTCCCCCTTGTATGTACAGGATCCTGCACCTAGCCATATCTGGCCGTAACATTCGAAGGCCTTATCAGTTCCCCCTTAACGAGTCTAAAGGCTCAACGAAATTTCTTGTACGACCAGCCTATGCTGCGGATATGCACTCAACGCCCGCTCGAGTGGTCCCATTTTTTGCTGAGCTTGTGTTTGAGGAAACACCGTTCTGATCCTTGCATAATCTAGACTACACATCCCGGTACTTGACTTACATAGCGGCATCTGCAGTACCCACAGAGTAGGTTAGTTCCGTCGTGGCTGACCTTCCTTGATCATCAATCCAGCCAGTGGATCTCTTTTAGTAAACTCTTGCATCACAAGCTCCCCGCAGCCCATTCTATACGGACTATAACTCTGACACGTAATCATAGGGTAATACGACTCTGCGAGATTCATCGAATCCTTGAAGAATAACTGTCAGAGATCCTTACTTCACAATGGCAACGTCTCCTTTCCGGAAGACCTTTCATCCTGTTCTTGACCCAGTCGATATCGAAGACATTGAAACTCATGTCAACAATCTACAACGCCAACGAAACGAGGATGATTATAACATGAACTATAAGAAAGATTGTCGGAGCCTTATTGTTTCCGTGCAGTGTCTTATTGCTCACGTTAACTTCTTAGTTGGCAAATGCAAAAGTAGAGTAAATAATTATTATCCCGCTCATCGAACTTATACTAACATTCGTCGACGTAAAGAAACAGAGCTTAAAGGACGCAAACCAAGCCATCATCGCTCTGCGAGGGGAGAAAAGGACTCTGACGGAGGCTGCGGAGGCTTTGCGGAAAGAGAATGCCGGTTTAGAGAGGCGGCTTGCATCAACCATGGCAATGGAAAAGAAGGAAATCTACGGAGCAGACAACGAACTTGGTAGGCAGGGTGAGCATGATGCTTCATCTGTGTCGTCTAGGTACAGATACATTTTTTTAGTGTCTCTTTTTTTTTGAGTATGCTAACATTCGGCGAACGTAGGGAAAGCTTGTCATCACCCTCGACTATCACGATCACCCAGGGATAAAAACGCTCAACTTCACGCCTTGATTCAGTATCGCTGGACATCAAGCCGCCTTACTGATCCGTCATCTGGGACATTCGTGTTGGATAAAAGGATAAGACGAGATTGGATTGGCCTTGAGGCGTTCGGCCTTGAGGTGTTCGACCTTTCACATTCCTTTAAAACTGTCCCACAGGAAAACATTGCTGCGTGTACATTCTCCAGAACCTAATAATAGTTGAATTCTATACCAATTCCTAGCTCCATCTGCAATCGCCTAAGCACGAGCCCCAACATTGTGAGTACTCTGACGGTAAAGCTGCATACAATGACTGAACGCAAAAACATGGACTGAACATCCAAGAGTATGATGGCAGGGTATACTCAGTAGTGCCGTTTTTAACGGAATGAGTTGCTCTCGCCACCTTGAACGCTTCTAAAGAACACAGGATATATCAAAATTGCTAGTTCATTCAGCTTGGAGCCAAGGGCAGCAATATTGGCAGGCATAAAGAAGCGAGCCAAATGATAACCTCTCGTCGTTGGGGGATATGATCACCGCTCCCGAGCGCTGCTTCAGAAGTTCAGGGTGGTTTGGGTCTCATATAAGCGTCATGCAGCATCTCAACTGGTTGATTAAGCATATGAAGGACGAGGAGGATGCTCAGCCTGGCGCGCATAACCGTTCCAATCGAGTATCCAAGGTGGCGATGGTTTGAATTCCTAGCTGGTAGCTAGGCCTGTTCGGCATGATCAGCATTACTGCGCAGCATAGACAAATCCATCATTGAGAGGGTGGCCTACAGAAACATACAGGGGGAAGCGCGGAACAAGACATAACAAAGGCTCGGAAAACCTCGATCCGCGTCTCTCTCCTGAGGCAGCATGTGACAGTCACATCCGATGGGACCTGCCGACACACAGAGAAGCTAGCTTTGATTCAACAAGGCGCCTATATAGAGCAGCATCATAATTACGTGCTTCAAGAACATCCTAACATCGCGTTGAACGTGTTCCTAAGAGGCCGAGCGTACTTTAGTTGCTATGCGAGATATCGAGCCAGACGGCAAGGCAGACCAGATCGTTAACGCGGCCGAGAGATTCGAAGGCGTCATGTCACTGAGAGAGAGATCTTGCTGAAACTTTAAAGGCGTCTTTAGGTATGCTTGAGCCAAGTGGGACGTCTTATTTACCAGGCACGTTGTAGACTTCGTTGTGGACAAGGCCAAGTCTGTATCCAACGCACATTCCATCGTCAGGGAACAACTGTTGGTTCCAATTCCCACCCAAGACAGAGACCTCACGTCTGCGCAATGACCGCGCAACCACAAAGTCCTCCTACGGCACAAACATCAAACATTCAAGGCAACAGCACAAGCTCGTTTCTGAAGCAACAATCAGAGTATGTGTGGCAGTGCCGAGCCCAGTTCTTGCGCTGACGTCGACATAGTACTCAGATCCCTTCGCTCTCCACAGGCTACACCGGTCTTGTTATGCATGATCCCTCCCCGACAAGAGAAGCCTTTGTACCGATCGAAACCATTGGTCTTAGCTGGCTTCGCCGGGCGAAAAACAACGGTGCCAATTTGGAACCTTTCAATCAACTCGACCGCCAAGAGCTCAGGCTTTTCATCCATATGCTGAGAGGAGGGGCCTTGTCAGCCGAGGAGCAGACAAATTGGGAGAAAGAAGCCGTGGAGAAGAAGATGGAAGAGATATTCCATCACTATCTGGAGAAATATCCGACAAAAGCCAGCCTCCTCGCTGGGATGTACTCAGAATGGCGCGAGAAGCACAATAGCTACGAAAACAATAACCACATTCAGAAGGTCAACGCAAAAAGGACAATAACAGCTCTATACTGCTCGTTCCGCGCGGTGGTCCAATTAGGTCCAGCTCCAGCAGAACTCGGTCAGACATCGAACGGATATCCAGTTACGGTTAAACCATATGGCGGCCAGTCTACCAGCATCAACGGCGACAAATTACCGCTTGCCAGCAGGATATTTCATGACTTCAAGTCGGATACTCCACCTCGCGATGCTTCAACTCAGGATGCACCAAGGCAAAAGACGAACGAGTCGTCGTTGCCTCGCGACCTGGTGTTCCCGCTGGAACAGTCACATAAAGCATATTCCCAAATTGGCCGTGCCGCCGGGTTTGTGGTCCCTGGGGTAATAATGCAGGGCGAGCAGAAGGGTGTTGCGCGGTCGGCGACTTCACCTACTTCACTGAAGCGTAAGGCTTCAGGTACATGCTTAAAAGAAGCGAAGGTTCCCAAAAGGAAGGATCTTTGAAATGATGATGAAGATAAAACCGGCCACTTGGCTGCGAGCTCAGCGGCTATCTCAAAGGGAAGCATCTCGTCAGAATGAGATTGGCTTTTGATCACTTCGCACAATTGTTTTGCAATTTGCAGTCAGTCTCATATTCGAGCAAATGTTGGCGTCGACAAATCCGCTGGCGACCGGAGTTGTGTATTCGATATGACTCGATGACCGACGGACTATTCTCTTCTCAATACACAGCAAGGCGTGTTCCAGCCAATTAAGATAGCTGTATACCCTATAAGTTGGTGGTGTAACACATCCGGAAGTTGCCGGACACCCTTCTTGCCCTATCCTCTACAACAATAAGCGGAACTGTAGACGACAAATCCAAGTGACCGCTGTCTGTAGACCCTTTACCCTCTTTGCTTAGTCAATTCTTTTTTGAAATCTCTGGGGTAGGACTATGGTCACGCATTTAGAAATCGATGGGTCCTGTTCGTTTCTTTTCACTGAGTCCATGAAATCACGTTTAATGTAGGAGGCCTTCACACTTTGCCAATGCTCCAGTATAGAGAAGCATTCCTCCTTCCCCGACAGAGGATGAATACGGTTCCAGTTTTTCATCTCGATTCATCGCTCTTCCACTCAAAGTTCTACCATATGATCAATTCGTGCTGGCCACGCCGCGCAACGTAGTGAGCTTATAGCCAAAGCCCATCCTAGCGTGGTAAATTCTAGTACTTAGGGCACGATCTTAGGCCCGTAATCCACCTCCCTACATCTATTCATCATTTCTGTGCTGCTCCACTTCTTAGATGCACCTCTTTTGTGTTCCACACAAGGAGTCTCTGCTGGAAGATATCTTCTTCTGTACAACTCGACACCGATCTGGACGGATACTCGATTCGATAGAGTCCGAAACAGTGCTCCCTCCTCCCTTCGAATCATACAAGTCCGACTACGACAATGCTGCTTCTTTAGCATCGCCTTTCCTGTGTAAGCTGCAGCTTCGGCGACGGCCTTCCAAATCAGATTCTGAATCTGCTGAAACAGCACTGTTCCTGCTTGTCCTTCTCAGCATCATAAGTCTGAAACCAAGATGAAGCCAAGCCATAAAGATGGAAAGGATTCATTGCTCAAACATAAAGGAGTTTTCGTATACTGCCTGCAAAGCTACGAAGCTTTCGTCTCACGAAGCTGTACTGAGGCGTAACCTCAAAAGCCCAGACTAACCCGTGTCTCCTTCATCATGGCCTTTTTAGAAACACAGCTTTCCAACTGAATGGTCCCCATCCCTTTCCTCCACGACACATTCACTCTCCTGTCCAACTTCTCCCATCATCGTCCTCTCCTCCGCCAGCTGCTGCTCGGTCTCCTTAGCCTTTTCTCTCCAGGTGCTGTCAGAGAAAAGGAAACCCTCTATGTCTGAGAGTCCGTGATCCTTGGGTATGTGGTCAAATGTTGTCTGGATTGGATCATTTGAGCTTTCCTGGTCAGCATGAGATATCCACAAGCTAGCTTGACTTACAACAAATCTGCAGGGCTTGTTTGACATTGCCCATCTACAATTTCCAAGAGAATCATTTTGGAGGGAACGACATTGCAGAAGGATTGTCGACATTGCGCTTCCATGTATGACCGGGTCGAAACTTGTACAGCGACGCAGTGACCAGTGGAGACCCAGATGGAGCAGGGGCATTGAAGCTCAAATCCATGCCCGCAGCCAAAACAGAGCCTGCTTGTGACACACATCACAGTGACTGTACCCTGAGAGGGAATGTATTAAATTCAGGCTCAACGATCAAACTTATATCCATGAGAAAATCCACCTCGATCTTGCACTATGGTGATGTTGCCAGGGTGAATGTCTATGAGTCATGCCAGGTAGCAAGCTCCAATTGCGTTGCCTCGAATCTTGTTGAATGCCGTGAGATGGTACATGATTGGCCACTACTAATCCTGCATCGAAAGGTTAACAACAAGTTTTCGTCATTGATAATGCGCCAGACGGAGCAGACATCACCACCGACCGAAAGCAACCTCAAAATAATGGTGTATAAATAAGGCCCACCTCTCCCCTATTGGTATTTGTTGATTTGACGTTACCAGTGGGTTGTGTCTATCTCCCTAGTTGGAACCTATACTACTTTACACGATCTGTTGTTCTCTATCATGACGCGTCCAGTCTCCTCAGATCCTCGAGAGCCTCCCGTGTCAACATCACCCTCCTTTGTAGGACTCTCCCTGCCCATTCAAGCGCGTCTTTGAGCCTACAATGCTTACAACGAGCACATTGAAGTGGAAGCCGATATTTCGCTGGCTGTGAGTCTTCTGTCCCTTGTCATGCATGGATAACTGGCGTGTTTCAAGCGTTGGTTCCGGTCTGGATCTTGATTGGCCTCCGGTGGATCTATCCGGAGCCCGGAATCGTAAGATTACATGCTTCCCCGGCCCGCCCAATCTTACATTGAGGCGGCTTGGATATATCCGATTATCGCAATGCATGTGGAGCATGCTCGTGGTTCTCGTAAATCTTTCCGGCATAACGTTCGGTCCACTGACTTGTTCTTCTGCCAATGCACGGCCCGCTACACCTCTTGCCTGAGCACCCTTTCCCTTTTGAGTCATGGTTGCATTGCAGTAGCCTCAGATGAAATTGTGGTCGAAGATCGCTAACTACAGGATTAGAACCGCTGGATCAACTGTGGTGTTATACTGCTGAAGCCATGTGTTTGGCTTGTATTCTACAGAGTCCCTTATTCTTTGATGAAGCAAAAACTTTCAAGTCGACACACTCCGACGCAGTGCCACACTTAGAGAGACAAAGATCAGCATTGAGTTGGTTATCCGCACATTCTTGTGGTGGATTAACCACTAAATCGCCAGCATGTCGGTTTCTCGGCTGAAGGAAGGCATGGATTACGAAAGTCCGTTGCCTCATACCTTGGACCGTTGGGATAAAGGCGATCCAGAAGTACAAGCGCAAGAGCTTGCTTATAATTCTGAGGTGAAGGAGCAGGACAGATGGCTGCCAATAGCAAATGGTTAGTCATTCAGGTCATCCACGCATACTCGTTTCTTGAATCAATGCGTCTCAAATTTTTTCTCTAGAATGTGATTTCAGACATCATGGCTATGTATTTAATGCTAAAGTTTGTAAATGTCTACTAGTTGCTCGAATCATGAAGACAGCGTTGCCAGAAAACGCTAAAATCGCCAAAGAAGCCAAAACATGCATGCAAGAATGCGTGAGTGAGTTCATCTCTTTCATCACAAGCGAAGGTACGTACACTTTAATCCTCTATATCGTTCAGTACGTATGATCTAAAATTAGTCTTGACATGATTAAGCCGCGGAGACATGCCAGCAAGAGGAACGGAGAATATTGAACGGGAAAGATATTCTATCTGCCATGGAAACACTTGGTTTCGAACAGTACGCTGAAGCACTGAAAATTCCTCTATCAAAATATCGGGAGGTATGTCGCTTTCCCTCCTTACATTGAGATGTGTTTTCTGCAGATTTTTCAGTCTACAGCTATGCGAATAACCTATTTCAGTCTCAGCCCGGCAGAGCAAAGAATCACCAATCTACGCGTAGCGAATACGGATCAGCAGAAGGTCAATCAAGTACATGCAACGATGAAGCTGGCAGTAGTTTGATGACTTCCTCATCATTGACGACTCTATCATCCACGGGTAGAAGCTGTGAAAACCGTCCTGGATTGTCATGGCCTGAGTACGACGAAGAAAGAAGACTTTCTTGCAAGCACTTGGAAGGACGGCGTTGGTAGCGAGCCATACTAGGCTAAGGGCTTTCAGGGCGAAGGCTTCAACAACATCCCGTGGTCTAGCCGCAGTAACGGTGCTTAAATTCGGAACTTCATCCAAGAGGTACCGCCGGACTACCCTGCGGCATAAGGTTGTATCCTCAATCGTTGGCTCCACGAGTTTCCATTGGATTGAGGGAGTTTTCAGGATGGCAGGACAAAAATGAAGATAATCATATCATTCCACACACACCGACATGCTCTCAGGCCCGGGACCCCGAGGTTTGGCTAGTTCAAGTAGGCGCAAAAGCTTAGAAGAATAGTCGACGTTGACGACAGAATCACACTAATGACTGTTTGCCCGAATCCCAAGTGGATGAGGGTGAACACACGAGCAAAGCACTCCTTTTATGACCCTAAATTTCATGACCAATGTCATTCCAAGTCCCCGATCAAGCCTTCCAAAATAACGGTATTTATCCTAAAACCACATGTTCCTTGAGATGCCATGCGGACCTACCTTCAAGCATCGTCAAGGTCCAAATATTCAGCCTGATAGCGTTCAGGAGATGAAAAACTGTACTAGTGCGGTTCAGCCCTGCAAAGCAAAGATTGTCAGTTCAAATTGTTGATTAACAAGACTTAAATTAAATTACTATGAAAAACATCGCTCTGAAACTACGACAGATATAGTTAAGTCAAGTTGTGATAAGATAAACAACATCTTAAAAGTAATCAAAAGATTTAACACATGTCACGATTTGATGAGTGAAGATGATTCAGTCATGATTGAACCGGTTCATGTGTTATGAAGCACTCAGCTGAATCGATTCACCAATGGTACCCAGTTTATTTGGAAATAAGCAGGTTAGGTGAGTGGACCGCAACATCACGTAGCACACCTGAGCGCAAATTCGATTGACCGAACAGCATTGACCCGTGGGGTTTACGGGGTTTGTGCATGTGATTGCGACTTTTGAACGAATCAGTCGCCGTGCGTTTACGAGGTGATGAGAATATCCTGCATGTCTCCAAGCTTGGAATCTTGTCTACCATACAACACTCAAAGAGATAAGGGTGACCTAATTATGCAACTTAAACGCGCCGGGTTTGCTTCCTAGTGGTTAGGATTGTGCAGGATCTGCTACCTTCCCGTAATGTGGCGGCTACAGAAAGATGTTGTGGAAAATGTTCCATTCGATGTTTGTTATCTATGGAAGTTGTTGGATGAGCGAATCGCCGATCTCTGCCTGCAGTTCAGTCTCAGCGCTGCTACTGACGGGAATTATAAAAGCCACAAGAGAAGATGCGGGATGCATCATGATGCAGACAAGCCCTTGCCAGGTTAATAAAATAGGTACGGTCTTCTTCGCCCTTCAAATGTCAGTTTCAGAGACTTCTCGGCCGATTGTGCTGTTGCTAGGGGAGATATACCACGCCCGTACAGAGTGGGATGCCCTCTCAACACTTGGTGAGCTTCAGGTGAGCTGAAAGAACCACTCCTGATCAATCAACCCTGATTCGATGGGTCCTTCGATGCGGATAATGAGCGCTAATTCGATGAATTCAAGCAAATCCAAAAAGGGGATCGAGCACGGTTCCTTAACGATTGTGAATCTGGCATTCATGATGGAGTGCTTGCAATTTCCAGAACTTACGATTCCGTTGAGGTGCTTTATCTGATCAGTTCTGATGGTCGCAAAAAAATCAAAAGCTTACGTAAGATGCTTTCGCTGCAGATTACCGGAAGATTCGACAAAGAACTTGTTGATGCTTTACCCGAGAGCTTGAAATTCATATCGCATAATGGTGCAGGCTATGATCAGATTGATGTTGATGCTTGTAAATCAAGAGGTATTATCTCTCTGCCCGAAGTCTTCTTTTTCGCCTCTTTAATCCCATCCTTCAAAACAGGCATCTTCGTCTCCAACACCCCTCGGGTCGTCAATGCAGCCACCGCTAACACAGCCATCTACCTCCTTCTTGGCGCCCTTCGCCGGATTCATATTCCTTCCTCCGCTCTTCGTGCAGGATGCTGGCGTGGCTCCATGGATCTAGGCTATGATCCAGAAGGGAAGATCCTCGGCATTCTCGGTATGGGTGGCATCGGCTCTGCACTAGCCCACCGCGCCACGGCATTTGATCTCAAAGTGCAGTATCACAACCGTCAGCCAATCGCGCCTTACAAAAATTCGACAAACGCTGAATATGTATCGTTTGAGACATTGCTCAGAACTAGCGACGTGATTAGTGTGCATTTGCCGTTATCCAACGCGACCAGACATTTAATAGGGGCGAAAGAATTTGCGATGATGAAAGATGGTGTGGTTGTTATCAACACGGCGCGGGGCTCAATCATTGATGAACAAGCGCTTGTGGATGCGATGAAGGGTGGTAAGGTTTTTGGGGCAGGATTGGATGTCTATGAGACGGAGCCGAAGGTTCACATGGGCTTGCTCAATAATGAGAAGGTAGTACTGTTGCCTCATATTGGTACCGCAACATTTGAGACCCAGGTATGTAGACCTTTGTCGTATCTTCAGTCATGTACCCTATTTCGTGCTATGAAATTTGGCTAACTAAATGAAATGCTAATACAGCGTAACTTAGAAATTCTGGTCATTGAAAATATTCGCAGTGCTCTGGAAAACGGAAGGCTAGTAACGCCCGTGTCAGAATAGCGGGGAGATTGAATTGTAATCCCACTAGGCGCTGAAGCGTAAAGATATGTTGATTCAGATTTGATGAAGCTACTAAGTGAATAGGGATTCACTTGAAGCTCGTCTGGTATGAATATGATCCGACTTCTGCAGAAATTCACATTGTCGTTACTGATTATCCCTACATATAACAAGCTTTCATTGATGAACATTGACATCGTCCTTGCAATATACTACTGCGTTCAAGTCCTGAATATCCTTCAGATTCTCTGAACCCATAAAGCTCTTAGATTCTTTGAAGATAAGCCAAGCTTTTGTCAACACGCACTGCTCTCTTGGCTCCGCGAGCTCTCATCTCATCAGCTTGCTCGCTAATACTCTGGGTCGACTGAAATGTGAAGGTTGCGGATGCTGGATTGCTGGTTCGCTTAAGAAAGCTGTCTCGAAGAGCCATCGAAGGCGTGGCTGTCTTGAGGAACGATGAGGCAGCGTGAGTGGGGTTGTATGGGTGTGAGGGCTCTTCACGGTTTATTTCAGTTTCTGGTTGTTTGAAGCCGAAGCATGGAAGGGCGTGTTTGGAGAAGAATTGTCGATGTTCCGATGTGTTCTTCATGATCTTTAGAAAAATGGTCAGTACATCGAGAACATTTGCATGCAAAAGATACAGGCTACAACTTACTGAGACTGTTATGATTCCCTGGTCTGCTGATCTGCTTTCAACAAAGTGTAACTTCTTTTCCGGTGTTTTCGTTCTCGCCTGTGGTGCTTCCCGATACTTATCTCTGCGTTTTCAACCCACTGAAGGCAGAGAAACTATTTGAGAGATTCGCAATACGGAACCGTCAATGAAAACGGGCGTATAGTCTGCTTTAGTATGGGCGGCAACATGCATGAATTTACATGTCATGCATCACCCTTTAGCAATGATACACTTTTATGGATATCATGAACGCTATGCGAGATGTTGAGGCAATATTCAATTGAATCGAGGCTCTCCATACAATATTCCAATATCGGTTGCAACCCAAAGGATATGTCATAGAGAACGAATTCATGAACCATATCCTCTTTGAGAATGATGCAGTACACACACAGTTGGAACTGGAAACTTGACTGGCTCGATCATCGTACAGACTCAGTCATGATTTGCAATCCTGATGCAGGACAGTCCCAAAAAGTTCTTAGAGATAAGACTTTTGTGAAGAGTGGTCCTGGTAACTGTTGCATGTGTGACTGACTCAGTGCGCAGAAAATCAGATCAATCTCTGCAGACCGCTGTTACTATTGGATCTCGTGTGGATCAGGATTCGGCGTGAGAAAAGAACCTGAGAACAGAACCAGTGTAACCCTTGTTGTGAAGTTGTCGTAGTCGTATTCCATGGTGATTGGAAGATTGGAAGCGAAGGAGTACACGTTTGGTGAGGAGGGTTACTGCATCCGGACCTTCATCTGCAGTCAAAGATAAGCATCACATTTCATTATTTCCATCCAGCATCGCAGGTGGGTCCGTATTAAGCCACGCTGCAGAGTCCAACGTTTGTTTCCCCGTCCCGATACTTCTCGACGCGCTCAGAAAAGATTCCATGCGCATACTACCAGGTGCAGTCGTACCTAGTAAAGCGGCTATGGAATTACAAGGTTTATCTGAAGCAGCTCTGAGCGTTATAACAAACTTTCTTGTACGGAGCATAATAGCACGCATCAATGAACGTTAACTGTCAACGTATGCAACGCTCAATCAATTACATCTAGAAAAAGATGCTGACCTATATGTACTTAATAGCACCACCTAGCTCTGCGTTACAATCGCTCGTGAGACACGCTCCTACTTTAGAAAGTTTTGACTGTCACATGATTCCGAGTTCGCTTTCTTCTTCACAGTGTGATGCCAGGCATGACAGATTGCCGGCTTTGGCCGATGTAAAACTCTCTGTTTTCTAGAACCAAGAGGTCTCAAGGGCTGACTTGGTCTTGTTGCAGGCAGTACCGGAAATAAGGGAAACAAATCCTGTCTTGATTGATCCCTCCGGATTTTCTCATGAGCGCCATCATGGACCGTACAGGTCTCATCAGCTTCCGGGCACTTGGTCCATTGCCCCATCAGTTCACTGCAACCCTGTCGAACAAATACCAACTTACCGCCAAAGACGAGCTTCGAGAGACATCACTTGCTATAATTCTATCATAACATGTCCATTAACAGGCCAATCGCTCAATTCGGAGCCCTATGGACATTCATCATATTCTTTCTACAACGATGTACCAGAGCAAGATCGTCTGTATCAAGATTCCCAATCCGCGGCTCGTACTCCCTACTTGGACAATTTTAGCATATACCCTTCCACCGGTTTCGACAACGCTCACGTTCACGAGCAAACACATCAATCCTACCAACGCCGAATGCCTAGGGCTATCGCACGTAAATTGGAAAAATGGTTCTCGGAGCACAACGATAACCCTTATCCAACTCCGACAGAGAAGCGAATGCTCATGAATGAGACAAACCTTCACATCAGCGAGGTTGATTGAGGATCCCCCCGACCTTACCCGATGTACCCATGCTGACGACGGCAACAGGTTAACAAATGGTTCATAAACATTAGGCGTCGATGTCGGTATCACAAGAGAAGCAAGCCTGGCACAAGCAAAGGAGCTCGAACCACCCGTCCCCAAGGGAGCTCCAATCAGCCGGCCCCAAAGCAGTCCTCACTACCCAAGGCCATTATCAAGCGAAGCTTAAGCAAGGAATAAGAAAGACATCGGAACATGTTCTTTCTATAACCGTATGACATCGAGGCCTTCTGCCGGGTAGCGGCACGTACCAAACCAGCGAGCATTAATACTGAGGAACAGTCACCTCAAGATGCTTGCACAGCTCCAATTGGGGAAGGGGAAAAGATGGATGTAATTCAACAAAGTCTGGTGCAGTCAGAAGTTAAGGCGACTGATTATTGGTACGGCCATAACGCAATATAAAGATCGCCAATGACTCTCTCTCATATATCCCCATTTGAACAACGAAGTCCTGTGCTTCCTCCCGCCATTATTAATCGCTATTAGTATCAAGTCTTCATACTCACTAGCATCTCCAAATTCTCTTTCCTAGAATTTCTCTCCTATATAGCTTGCACCATGTCTCCTTCCACAATCTGGATAATGTGTCCATTGATGTCAGGTCGAGTGTATTCCTCAGCGTATATAGATCGTTATCCATACGTACTCTGAGACGTATCTCTATGACTTGGACTTCTGGCGTTTTTGAACCCTTCCAGCGTCATTAGTCTACGTCGACGAAAGTCAAGCATTCGTGAGTCCAGATGCTCAATCTCGAGTACAGTCTCACTCATCTCCATGATGTAGCAAGCAGTTTCACTGCTTGCTTCCAGTGATCGTACTTCCTGTATGTTGAAGAAATATTCCAGCACCGCAAGTGTTGATCAGCACTAGGAAGTAGGAAGTTTCATATTTCCTAGAGTCTTTCCTCGGCCGACCATTGTTTTTGCCTATTGATCGAGCTACCCGGATTGACCATAAAGTTGGTAATCACTCTCAGGGTCAGCCCGCTATCTGGCACATCTACAAGACACGCTTCGTAGCCACCTAAGACTTTCGAGACCATAGCTTGTGAATACCGGAAAGCACCCACCCTTGAAATAACATGTTTGGTGCAAGTGAAATTTCAAGATGCTGCCTGGCTGGTGTCGAATGAATCTCGTACGGTTTCTTCTCTGATTATTATACTTGCTTAGTAAAAAGTCTCCGCAAATTTAGTTCTCAACCAGAAATTGGGGGCTTCGAAGTCGCAAACGTTAGACTACCCCACACAATCTTGAAGACCGAGCAAAAAGTCTTCTAGCGTCTGCTCTTAAATCAAGAATTCAATGGCGTTTACTGTTATTTTGTAACCCAGGATCTCCATAGCGGAGGACAGTCCGCCCAACCAGAATACCTTACAGCCGCAGAAGAGGCCTATTTGTTTATTGTTCAATATATGGTACGCGAAGGCCATTACATCGTCAACCAGCTCAACGAGATCCAACATGGAACATTAGTCCAACCGAACATTAGCACAAGCACTCCCAATAATACTCTTGTCTCCACCCTCCCGCTTAGACCTTTGAAGTCTGCCTGACTTTCCCTTAGTCCCATTGTGGTTCCAGTCTTACTTCCTTCCGGGTCTAGAGGACCTTCATGCCGTGGTCTGGGTCACAGGGATATCCATAAGACAGTCGTTGCCACACTAGACAGCAGCGTAAGTGCCATCGCAGATCCAATTTTCTTAACACACCAGTCCTCGACAAACTCTAGAATGATCGTCTCCTCTTCCTCCAAGTACCTGTTGGCTAAATCATTACGAAGGCTACCAAGCACTTCAATCCATTCATAACTGCGCCTTCCAAACTTTGGATTTTGGTACAGCTTCATCATTCGCTCTTCGCCGAGCCCGTCAGCCTTAATCGGAAGCACCTCATCAGGAACTAGCCTTTCACGCCTGGCTGCTTGCTGTGACGTATTATGGGTGCAGATCAGATTCATACCGCACATCCCTCTTAAGCTGATAGAAACTCAAAACGGATAAGATTCGCTGATTTTCATTGTCGAGATCGAATTTCAGCCTAGCTTTGGTCTCTGAACTCCTTCCATCATCAAAAAGGGCCACTTCGTGAGAACCTGGAATGCTCACTTTCTTCGTCTTGAAAACACAGCTTCTGTAGGCGTAAAGCATGATCTTTAACATTATCATTTTCTTATCTTTCTTTTTAAGGTATAGGGATTTTCGAGCTTGAGCGTTGATCGTCGCCGCCTTGGTGACCCCAAAAGTAGGGCGTGCTGTCTCGGAACTCAATGCTCAGAATTGACCTCCATCTTCGGAGTGACCGAAAAGGCGACTTCCTCTAGCAAATGCACTGTCACCACCTGCTCTAAAGAACGCGACAATAGCCTGTGGGCCGAATCCTGATTTGGTTTGTCCCAAGTTTCAGTTCTTTCTTTTCCCCAACTTCTCGAAATGCATCGCCTGTGTCATCAATTTCTAGCTTCGTAGACAATGTCGCTACTCCCGATCTCTCGAAATGTAGTCCTCTTGAAACCTTTGTATCCTCCGCTGATACACTTGCAGCCTTATCCTTCAAAAAGCTGAGAGTGCTCTCCACCAAATTTCTCGCCTCTGGCCTCCGCAATTCCCTTATCCCAGGCACACGACGGATCGACCTGTGCTTTGCCACCACCGTCCTCACTGTGTTCTGCTTTGATACATTGATAGCAGTCTCTTGGCAGACTTCTTCATCGAGCTCTTGGAGGATATGATGCAGACTGTGTAAGCAATACTTGAGGGAGAATACAGTTCAGGTAGGGAAAGGGTAGGGATCAGCAGAAACCTTGATGACTGGATATGAAAAGCTTGAAGAGACGTCCAATCAGAGTTAGTTCACAATGGACGTTGAGCGGCAGCTGTGGCATCGTATAGAGACCTCCAGTTGAGTGTGTTAGTATCCGATCCAGACATCGTAACTATGCGCATTGAGTAGGGATATTGATCCCGATCCGGCAAAGTAAATGAAGCTGTGTCAAAGCACTGCAATATAATGCTCAGCTGCGCGATGGAGCCAAGCGCACAAACCACCCCAATGACTACATAGTATATCCAAGAATAACAGATCAACCAATGCAGATGTTCAGGAGGGTTGTTTCTGCTTAAGCTCTGTGCTGGTCTGATTCGTTCTAAACTGAGTGGGTCTGAAAGCTGCGCACGTCGTCTCGCTCCCGGGTGTGATAAGTTCAAGTCCACAGAAGTCTCGAACAACTTCCACCAATGGTCCGTTTATCTTACGATACATCCCCAAGCAGCAATCTAGCATACGCAAATTGAAATCATCAAAAAAAAAAAGTGCGATCATATCCGAGCGCATCAGCGAATAAGAACGTTTGGTTTGGAGAGTTTGCCTATGATGTCTGGCATCAATCTGTCCCGTTGTACTGGGTCAATACGATGCTCGCTAAGTTGCCGACCCTACACTTCAAGTGCAAACAACACTTAGAACTCAGGAGTTCTCCACTTCGCATGTAGACCTTAATTTATGTGGCAAGTCATCCTCAAAGGAGAGGTCGATCACTCATGAATTCGTTCTCGACTGCATGACACTAAGGTTGCTGTCCAACTTGGGACACTGGGTTGTGGGTCTGGATACTCTCTGATTTTGTGCACCACCAACAGCGAGGTCCAAGGTTGGCTCTTACTTTCCCGGCTTTGCTCAACTGCCGCCCGCAATACAGTCCTGTACCATTACTGCTTGCTACTCGAAACCGTTGCTGATTTTATCTCCTTTAAGCGCTTGAAGAGGAGAAGGTTCAGCACCGACGTTTGCTCATTCTGCAACCTCGATATTCCTAGCAAACTCAAAAGTCGTGTGAGCAACTGCATCTCTGAAATGCCGAGCACTTGTTCACGCTGTCGTTTCCTTCGTGGTTTTTTTTGGCTGTATGGTCTTTGTAACCTAGCTTCAGTACACGTCTACCGTCACCGTTTCTCTGCTCCTAGTTATCTACAGACTTGATTAACGCTCAATTCAACGAAGACATGGATGTGACGAATCTGATACATCACCATCGTTATAGAACAAATCAGCACGCTTGTTCACAGTCATATCAACATATCATTGCTTATAGAAATCGAGCAGCTCAGTTGTACGACAGAAAATTGACGTCTATCCTAACCGCGAATTCCTACCTTAATCAGTCATCGATTTACATTCAATCATCTCAGCAGTTTCCATCTTCATCGATGAAGGATACTAATAATCAATGCATTCTACCTTCCGTGAAAAGCTTGATAAGCTTTGCGGATAAATCTGCCTTTAAACATGAGCAAAGTAAGTCTTTTAGTCGTATAAAAGCATAATCCGAACTTACTCTGTGCACAGCGAAAGCAGAAAAACAACAGCAACAACAACAAGAGGAAAAAAGCTCGGCCGCGAACTCTCAAACACAAGATTGCACGTCGTTTACCATGGAGGATTCGAAGGCACTATCACCAAGTCCTTCTGGAATATCGGACACAGAGTCTAATGATTTCGTGGACGCTTCATCTGAATTGAGTGATGCACCCCGAAGTCTTGAGCTTCGTCAGCAACGTCAGTGTTCTCTACCAGTCCTTTACTTTGAGCAAGACTCGTCTTCCTTGGAAGATTGGTAGATATCTCTGACGCAGGAGTCTCTAGAGGAATCGTCGAATCATCAATTTGCCTCGTCATCATTCTCCGCAGCAGTTATTAACCCGTTTCGCAATCGATTTGTTTGTCAGACATGCAACAAAGGATTCTCGCGACCTTCTCGTCTAAGGATTCACAGCCATTCACACACCGGAGCGCGGCCATATAAATGCTCTCGCACTGATTGTGAGAGAGCATTTAGCAACCCAAGCAACATGAAGAGACATGAAAGAGGCTGTCGAGCCGGTGAAATTCCCGGAACTATTGAGCAACAATATGTTTCTCAGAGTAGGCATCGCTGGATTTGACAATTCATGATCACCATCAGCCAGTTTCAATCGATGATGTTCATCCTCTAAGAAACGCAATGAAAGCTCAGCACACTTTGGATGTGTATCGGCTTTAGCGTCTCCATATCTTTAGGATTCTGGTGCGGCAACGAGAAGAGGATTTTAGAATTTCCGAATATGAGTTCCGCACTAGAACTACGTCGTTGCTGAGAGCAGGAAGGGCTCACCAGGACTCTCTCCCAATGGACAGGCGTAGATCAAGTTCATTGGCATCAGGACATCCTTTGCAGACAATATATGGTAACCCGGACGAGGGACCAAAGATGTAATTAAGCTATTAGAGGAACAATTCTCGAAGCCCGCATAGGCAGAAAAGAGTGCTTCTGGAAGAAACGAAGGGTGGATGGTTTCTGACGATATGGCGGGGGCAACCTCTATATACTTTGTTGAACTGCAAGTCATTTCTTCGCACCATTGACTTCTGCATGCCTAGTGGCAGTATTAAAAGCAGGAAAACCAAGTAACAGAAGGGCTACTATTCCCATCACTTGGGTCTGCAGAGCTCTGATGTACCATAGCTTTTCTCCTACCGAAATCCTTTTTGCCAATAGTCTCTTCTTTCTTCAATCTTAACGTCATTTATCACTTTGCTTGTTCAATTCATCTACCCTCACGTTTTGTTTACTCGTCTCTCGCTTTCAATTCTCTTTCCTGCCTCGCTTTTCACTCTTCCCTTCTCCTTTCTCACTCCTTCTCTACTTTTACGCCGGATATCTCAATCGCAGAAACCCCTCTCTCCGTTATCAAACTTCTCTCGCCATCGGCACTCACTTCGGCCCATTCTCTCTCTTTCTCACATCTACATTTTCGTGGATATATTCTAGTACGAGATTCAATGACTCGACCACGTCCGCCACAAAAACACCGCCTTCATCCTTGATATTCGTGAAAGGTTGAAATAATGCGGTTTAGAAATCTAAGGAATTGCGCTTGGAAATTTCCCTGAACAAGTGAGAGGCATGGGACGCATGCATGCGTGAGGGTATTTTCAATGAGGGGAAGTGAGTGTTTAAAGCAGTCGCAGAGGTAGGAAAAGAAGGACGGAAGCGAGTTTAATTACTAAGGTTCGTGTCGTTCAGTTCACTCGCCTGATCTGATTCATCGTACTTACTATGACGCTAGTCAACATCTACCTTGTGATTTAGCGCATTATGTCGAGACTTGTTCGCTCATTCTAGTTCGTCAAAATTAGTCGCGATGACTGTACCTTGACTCTACGATAGCAAGCATCAACCATAATAAAATTTCTTCTTCTCATCATAAGAAGCGATCTATGACTTAAGAAAGAGAAAGCGCAGAGTACAAACATTTTTGAATTGATTCTAAATAGACAGTATTAATAATCAAGAAGTTTTGTAAAATAAAGCAACGCTGAAAAGAAACTAACAACGATATTGTTATAAAAACAAGATCATTTACTACTTTAAAAAAATTGAGAAAAGAGTTAATAAGATCAAAAAAGTTCAATTTAATATAAAAAAGCATGAAAAAATATTATTACATGTAAAAGTCTGTTTTTGATTTTAAATTAAAGCAAATTTAATGAAGAAAGTTTTCAAATTTATTTTAAATTTAATGCAAATAAAGTTAATATCTTAATATTATTCTGATGTTTTTATATTTTTCTTAAATCTTTATTATGTCTTAATTTCTAACGTTTAAATAATTAGTTAAATAAATATATGATTAAGTATTAATATCAGAATTTCTACTATTAAATTCTTTTATTAAATCTTATATTAACTTTTTTAATAAATTATATATTAATATTTAATTAATTATATGACTAAGTAATTGTATTAAATAATAATAAATTAGCATTTAAATATAGTCAAAATATTTCTTAGTATAAAGTGTTGTCTTAGCATAAACAAATTTCAAAGCAACGAGCAAAATAAAACAAATAATAAAAAATAAATTTAAAAAATAATTAAAGAAAAAAATAATAATAATAATAAATTCATACACTCTTGTGACATCGATTAAATCGACTCATGAGAAACTTTATGCTATGTGTGTCGAGTGAACAAAATTCTCTAAGATAGAAAATCACTCGCTATTTATATGACTGCTTCATGCAGTCGAAACAACAAGATTAAGACTATGTATCAAATTTGTTCACGTTGATTGCATGTTAAAGAATGAATGTTCTAGTCACTTTAAATTGCTTCAGAAGCTTCATTTTCATCATCATTCTCGCTGCTGCTTTAAGATCTTTCGTGATCGTGACGATTATTCGATAGTTCAAGAAGTTGACATTGCATAGCATTCTTGATCGTAGATGCATTCAGTTCGAGCAGTGCATAAGTACATGCTTCGCTGTCTGATGACTTCGTTCGCAGTTGCATCGTGAACTATTCATGCTTGAAATGTTTCTCGAGTGCAAATAGACATTAAGATCTATGCGTTTGATTCTGATGTAAGTTGCAAGAATGCTTTCAATCTTCTGAAGATCATCATGCATCTTTATTATCTTGTTGAATAGATGAGATCTTTGTGCTGAGATTGCATTGATGTCTGCAATGTGTTTCTTGTATTTTTCTCATTGTTGCTTTCATTGATCTTTGTGATATAACACTATTGCGATGCTATCGCTTATTAAGATTGTCGTAGAGAGATCAAATCATTTGTATCTAAACTGCATTCTTGCATCTTTTTGAATAGATGTGTTCAGAAGCACTATTTTCTTGATGACAGAAAAGCGAAAGATGAGACGACTAATTTTCATCAGTTGAGCGCGTATGAGTTTGCATGCTCGTCTAGTCTCTTGCGTTCTGTTGTCAACTCAACTGTGTAATGTGATTTATCAAAAATATGTTGCATACGTTGCATGCAACATACATAAGACACGATCTCTATGCTGATTTTTCTCTTAGACTCGAAAGATCACTCAAAGAGTTTTTCTTGTGACAGATTCACAGTTTAAGATGAACGAGATCTCTCGCTGCTCAGATTTTCACAGTCTACTTCTTAAGCATGAGTCGCAGATGTTTCATCAGCGATACGCATGCATATTGCAGTCGATTTTTTCTTTAATCACATTGACATACGTTACTGTTCTCTCAAGCTATACAGACAATGTCTTCAACTAGAGATTGATTCTATCATCAAGACATTCAAGAGTCAGAGCTCAGTGAAGAAATAAGATTCTCAAGATCGATAGTCATCGTCATTGTATATCACGTCTTGCAGACGCTCACTTCGCGTAAAGCGTGCAACTCATCTGTTTCGCGTTATCTGTAAAGATTTTTCTCATGCAAATCGATCATGTTTTGCAAAAATGTTCATATGCTACACTTTTAATCAGACAGCGTAGTTCGATCATTCTTTACTAATTCGCTTGTGTTTCTCTTCTCTTAACAAAGTCTTTTCATCTGCGTATCATTTATGTATAGAATGCTCATGTCTGAACATTTGTTAAATGATATTAATGAGACTCTTGAGTTTGCTCATGTCAAACTCAACGAGACTCGTGAGTTACTTGTGTCGTAGTAACAGACACGCAGTTTTAACGAGATCTATATGTAATTAGCATGTAGATTTAAAAAATGTTCATGATTCAAGTTCTTTCTGCTAATCATCTTCAACAGATCAAACGTAAGAATGTTCTGTCTCAGTTCTTATCATCATGAACATGACTCGATGACGAGATACTGAATCGAATGATTTTCATAAGCGATTTTTCTCGTAGTTCTGCGTTCTATTTGACTTTCTCGTCTGTGTACAGATTGCTTATAGCATGCACATTGAGATTATCAAGATCTGCAAGATCGTGAAAACTCTGCACGTAATCAATGTGCAGCGCTTCATCATCAAGCAATTTCTCAATGTCGTTCAAACTTTTGATAATCTTTAGACTCTACTGTAGCTAAACAGTAGATTCGTAGTCAGCATTGCATACAGATAAGTTTCATCGCTGATCAAGAAAAAAATAATAATAAACGCGTTAACTCTACGCATTTTAACGTGACAATAATGACATTACAAAAAGTTAAAACTGATGAATAAACAAATAAGTTTAAAGAAAATATAAAAGTATTGAAAAAATTAATAGAGAAAATTGTGAGAATTATATCTAGAATCAAACTAGTGACTAGAATGTTTAAATTAATAAAGATAGTTATAATTAGAAGATTAGAAATACAGAAGAAATTAAAGAAATTCAAGCTATATTTCTATTTAATAAATAAAAAGTGTTAAATTTATTAATGTTTAAGTTTTAACTAAACTAAATAAAAGAGTGTTGTATACAAGATAAAAGAAAATGTTTAAAAAAATATTAAAACTAAATATTAAATAGTATATATTGAAATCTTCAAAGCTTTTTAACTAGAAAACTTTTTCAATTCTAATATAATAATAATAATAATAATAATAATTCATACATTCTTATGACATCGATTAGGTCGATTCATGAGAGAAATCTATGCTATGTGTGTCGAGTGAACAAAACTCTCTGAGGTATAAAATCGCTCGCTGTCTATACGACTGCTACATGCAGTCAAGACGATAAAACTGAGACTTTGTATCAAATTTGTTCGCGATGATTGCACGTTAGAGAATGAGTGTTCTTGTCACTCTAAACTGCTTCAGCAGCTTCGTTTTCATCATCATTCTCGCTGTTGTCTTGAGACTCTTCATGATTGAGATGATGATTCGATAGTTCGTGAAGTCGACGTCTCATAGCATATTCGATCGAAGATGCGTTCAATTCAAACAGTTCATCAGAATATGCTTGACTGTCTGATGACTTCATTCGCAGTCACATTGAGCAATTCTAATATATTTATAACATTATTATTCACTTTGAAAATTCATGTTTACATGAATAGAAAAAAAGAAAAGAAAGAAAAATAGCACGATTGTCAGTTTAATGTGATTTGTTTGAATATTGCTTCTAAAATTTGATCAAAACTTTCTTAAAATCTTTAAATTTTTTCTTATTAATGTAATATTACTTATTATTATAATTTAATTTAAATTATTTAACTTTGTATTAAAGTTGATTTTAATAATATTTAAAGTAAAACACAATCATAACACATGCAAAGCAAATTTTGGAAAAGAGTAATACAATCAAGACAGAATGAATCTAAAAGATGAATAAACAATGATGAATTGCATGAACTGCAGCAATGCTGATTCAGAGACAACTACAAACGACGTTGACTCATTATAAAGAAACAGCAACGTGAGATCGAAAAGCTCACGCAATGATGAGAAGTATGTTGCTAACATTATTGATCTTCTAATACAGACATCAACGTTAAAGAAAGAGAAGAGCAAAGATCATTTATGAAAAGAAGTAGCAGTGAAGCTGATGCAATGTCTTCAAAATGATTCAGAAGAAAAAAATAATGAGAATCAAAACGCGTTCATTGCGAAGAATGTATAAAAACTGAAGACATTCATACAATTGCTTAGCAAGCAGCTACAAATATAAGATAGCATGCAAACATAAGATAGCATACACTTCTCATTAAGAATTACATCATGAGCGAACGTGACAAGTGAAGAAGTAACAATGAGAAAGTAACGTCTCAGAGACGAATTGTCATCGCTTCGCAAGAGATGAAAAGTCATGATGAAAATAGCAGAAAGAAAGAAAATAAAGAAGATACAAAAGAAATCTATTGAACAGATTCTTCAAGAAATCACAAACATGTCAACAGCTCAAAGAGATTTAATCATGTTTCTTTGCAAGCTTGAAAGCGAAGACATCACACTTCACGCAGTGAGTTCAGAAGCTTGAGCAAATCTGAAAAGATCTCAAATATGAGTAAAAGAAATCATGAACTTAATGTGTATAGTGCATCGAATCTTTGCTGTGTTAACACATGAGATATGCATCACAATAAACACAAGCAATCAGAAAGTGATCATTAAAAAACTGATAAAAGATAATGCAAGACTTCATGAGAATCTAGAGATTCTAAGAATAGTTTGACTCAAGAAAGTAGTTGAAAGTGAGAAGATTCACTCATCGCTCATTGTAGAGATTATAATCAAAGCAATGATGAATCAATTAATGAATGAGAGCATGTTAAACTTGTATCAAGAATGCTCATGCAAACTGTTTAAAAAGAACTGTCACATCACTCAATGTTACAGATGCTTTGAATTTGATCATATGATCAGATTCTGCAAGAAGAAACAACGCTGCGCTAAATGCACAGATAAACATCACATTAAAGAGTGCATGATGTCTTTGAATAAAAGACGTTGCATTAACTGCAATGAAGATCATAAACTCTGAAGACACATCTGTCTCAAATGATGACAGCAGATGAAACAGACGTCAGAAATCTACAGAAACAGATTGATCAAATATTCAAAAATGTTGAAATACAATCAGACACTCTTCTCGCTGTTTCTGAACTCTCTAAGCTCAATAAATTCATTGAACTCAACAGACTTTGCAGATTCAACGAATTCTTTAAGCTCAGTAATCATCATGTTGAAAATACGCAATCGAGACGTTGAATCAACATGACAGATAATAGAAGTCAAGAAGAGATGAATTGATCTCTTCTCATGCGCAGCTAGTGACTCAGATGAGACAACATCTGAGCAGACTCAGAAACGCTCAATCAGAAAGTGCGAAAGACTCTCAGTGATTGAAAGCATACAAAGAGTCTTTTCAGCGCAGAGTCAACAACAGCTACAAATAACTCTATGATAAAACAACTCTTTCTACAAATTCTACAGTACAACATCAGAAAGTCATTGAAGATTCAAGAATCATTCTTGATTGACAAAGAAGTTTGCAAATTCGACATAGTAATCATACAGAAGCAAGAACGTAACATTAACAACTTACAATCATTTAGCTCAGCTCACAACTTCTTTCATCTAGTAAAAAACTCGTTATCTCAGTCAAGAACATGCATATATGTTAACAAATGCTTAAGACTCAATCAATGAACAGTAAAAACAGCTGAGTTGAACATCTGCTCAATCAAAATATTAACTTGCAACACAGATGACAAAATGCAGATGTTAAGACTTCTAAACATTTACAACTCAAGCACACTATTCATTACATTCACAGAGAGACTCTCAACTATCTCTCGCTTGAATAAACTACTCAAGAATGACTGTGAACAACTAGTTGTAAAAGACTTCAATCTACATCATTCATACTGAGAGAGATGAAGATGCTTCACTTAATATACAACAACTGATACTTTATTAAACATTATTACAAATGCAAGATTGAGACTACTGCTGAAATCAGACACAATCACTCGCAAAACTTACAATCAATTTACAATGATAGATTTAGTCTTTAGCAGCGAGAAATTACAGTCTATGACACGTAAGTGCGAAGTACGAATTGATCTACATCAGAAATCAAATCATCTTTCGATTGTCACAGAGCTAAATTTACAAACAATCTCAATGCAGTTCTTGACTCGTCGACTCTGAAAAAAAATGAACACAGAAGCATTGAATGCTTATCTGCAAATACATCTTTCGTCAAATTATTCTTTGAACAGCAGAGTTGAGATGAATGACAGAGTGACAGAGATCATCAAAGTATTACAAGAGATCATTGAAAAGTCTACTCTTTGAGCAAAATCATCAAATTAAGCAAGAAACTTCTGAAATCAGAGCTGCTTTGAAGTAGTAATAAAATCAAGATGACTGCAAATCATATTAAAAATGCAAGATACATTAAAGACATGAAATAAATATCTGAAACACAATGATTACAAAAACAAGATTATCAGACAAACAAAATGCACACACTTCAGATCACAAATGCATGAGCTAAGTGATGCATTGAAATTGATATGATGTTTTGCAAAATGAGCTAGAATCGAAAGTTAATTATTTAAAAAGCTTTCTCAGTTTTCATCACTGAAACGAAATGATACTGATCATATGATAACAACGTTTGAAGAAAAAATCGAGATGCTGCAAGAAAAATTCTTCTCTTCATTCTCACAAACAGACATCAACGACATTTCAGATTCATTCATATCTTTGACAGTATCATCAAATTCACGCATTTCAGAGAATGAGATGAAGTGAGCAATCAGATAAGTAAAAGTGAACAAAGCGTCAGACATCTCTGAAATCTCAAACAAAGCACTTCAAGCAGATCTCACAAAACTGATCTCAGTGCTGACGAGTCTATTCAACGCATGCGTGATACATAAATATCATTCGAAGCAGTTCAAAAAGACTCAAACAATAGTGCTATGCAAATCAAAGAAAAGCGACTACATTGACTTGAAAACACATTGATTCATTGCTTTGCTTGATATCATGAGCAAAGCTTTAGAATCAATTATGATCAAAAGACTGAGTGACATAGCTGAAACTCATCACATGCTTTCAAATGCTCAAATGAGAATGAGATGCAAGCGATTTATGATCTTGACGTTACTAAATTTACTAGTTGATCAAGTTCACATTGTGTGAGACTGCAAGATCAAGTACGTGATCTTCATGTTAAGTCTAAATGTCATCAAAGCATTTGATCGAGTCTTGCACATCAGATTGCTGCACATGCTGAAAATGAGAAGAACGTTGAGCTATATAGTTGAATAAGCATGCAGCTTTCTAAAGAACAGAGAAATATCATTGATATTCAATGAGCAAAGAAGCACTATGCGCGAGATAAATGCAAACATATCTCAAGAGTTTTTCATTTCATCGATTTTCTTTCTATTTTTCAACGTAAGTTTAATTGAAAAATGCAAAGCATTGAGAATCAAAATTGAAGTGCTCGACTTTGTAAATAATATCAACATTCTAGTCTATGACAGATTCATTGAAGAAATTTGCAAAACACTGAGCAAGACATATGATGTCTGCGCGAAGTGAGCTCAAACTCATGACACAACGTTTGCATCAGAAAAATATGAGCTTACACATTTCATTAGAAAATCGAGAAAATTCAACATGATGACTAGCATACAAATAGAAAACTCAATGATTAAGTTGAAGTCAAACATGCAAGTTCTAGAAGTTCAATTGAACATGAAACTGTGATGAGATGCACATCTTCGACAGATAGAAGTGAGTCACGTCACAAGAATGCTTATGCTTAGTCATCTAGAAGTCTTCACATGAGAAGCAATCTTCGCAAAAGCGAGACAAGTGTACTCAGCTGTAATGAGATCAGAAATCACATTTAAAGCATCAGTCTGACATCAGCGTGATAAAGAGAAAAAACTATCAAACAAGAAATGCAGATTAGAAACTTTGTAGAATCAGATTCTACGTCACGTTGCAGAAGTGTTTAAAAGAATAAGCATCGAAACGCTAGATGTTAGAGACCTGTCTAGAGCGAGTCAGATAGAGATGTCATTTAACTAGAAGATAAATGCTAAGAAAGAAAGATAGCTACGGGAAAGAAGCTGACTACATATGTGTGTTTCTCAGTCGACGCTAGGCT
>JAABVA010000999.1_pt1 | contig 31864 bp, 35 predicted proteins | sample 5560331 | NCBI WGS metagenome assembly JAABVA01 (sample SAMN12812661, study PRJNA571458) | rock metagenome | isolation source: Antarctica rocks | place: Antarctica: Victoria Land, Mt New Zealand sud | collected 2016-01-07 | reverse complement strand
GGTCGCCCGGCGACTCCGGGCAGCACCGGCTCCAGAAGGGCCCACAACTCGTCAGAGATCACATCAGCTCGCACCATCAGTCCAGAGTGGAGCATCAAGGCCCTATGGGTTAGCAGACACGCTCTAGACGCCGCACTCGGCCACCGGGCCAACCGGCAGTGGATGCGCCTCGCGGGCCTGGTGAGCGTGCCGATGGTGGCGACACTCGTCTTCCGCCGCCGCCGGTCGGCCTTGTCGGCAGCGAGCGAAACCATGTCCAGCGGCCAGTCCGCGAGCAGCGAGCTGCCGGAGTCGACCCACTGACACACGCGGTAGCCTTAACGCACAGAGCGCAAGGGTGGGCAAGCTTGATGCCCCTATGGATGTCAAGCAGCTGATCGAGCTGTGGGTGCAGCTCTGGTGCTGGTGATGTCGTGGTAGACCTCGCGGGCGAAGTGGTGAAGTGGTAGACGCAGTCGATGTCGCCGGTACCCCTGTAGGGCAGCAGCTTGTACTCCCACCGTGTTGGCTGTGTTGGCTGTGTCGACATCGGTCTCTACTCCTTCGCGGTTGTTTCCACCGGCGGCATGGGCAGCTGGTCCGGCGAAAGAAGACCACTGGAGCACCTTGCTGCGGGCGCGGGCGATCGAGAACACCATCTACATCGCGGGCGCCGGGCAGATTGGTCCGGTCTCCTGCGCCCAGAGCATGATCGTGGACCCGATGGGTGTGGTGGCCGCGTGTGCCGGGGAAGCCCCCGGTGTCGCCATCGCACCTGTCGACCCGGCCCGAGTAGCGAATGTACGGCAGGTCAACCCGAGCCTAGCCAACCGCCGGTTCACCGTGACGCCGCGCTGACCCCGACAGTCGACCTTGGGGACCCCGCCCCGGGCCGAGCGCCGCCCTTCACACGGGGTGGCTGCCCGGTGGGTGTCTTCACCGCTGGTGATGCCGATCGGCACCCACATCCACGCGACCCTTCGTGCACAGCGATGCCTGGCACCGACGACGGCGGAACCCGGTAGACCTCACCCTCCGATAGGTGCTCATCCCGCCCAGCCTGGCGAGGCGGTTTACGGGGTGATGGTGACCGCGTCGCCGACGGCGCGCTCGCCGGTGGTGTCGGAGGGGTGGGTGACGAGCTGGCCGTCGACGGTCATGGCGGTCGAGCCCCCGCCGTCGAGGTTCATCGCTTCCCGGGCGCCCAGCTGCCGGGCAAGGCTGGCCAGCTCGGTCAGGGTGAGGCCCTCGCTGACACCAGGCCCGCGGCCGTCGACGGTGACCAGCAGCAGCCGGCCTGAGGCGTCGATGCCGGCCAGCTCGGGTGGGCCGACGGTCGGGTCAGCGACCCGGCGTAAACCTCCAGACCCGGGGCCGTCACCGTCCTGGTCCACGTGTAGCCCGGACACCTGCGGGGCCTCCGAGGCGGAGCCGTCATGTGGTGCGGCGTGAGCTACTGGAGCCCCCGTCAGCACCGGTGGCGGCCAAGACCAGAATCGGCAAAACTGCTGCCCGAGCACCCATCACGTCGACACCTTCCACACAGAGCCCGACCCGCCGCCGGACTTAACGGAACCTTGGCCGAACGGTGCGGCCAGACGACGACCAAGGCACCAACCCCAGGTGAACATCGGCCTCCCGTCCCACCGGCAGGCTGGTCCAGGAATTACCAGCGTGACCACCTCCCCACCCACCGCGGTGAACGAGATGAGCTGGTTCCACTAGGTGTAGTGCCCAGGGAGGTTGAGGGGTGTGGATGTGACGACGCAGAGCCGGGGCGGGCGGCGTTTACAGGGCCCTTGTTGCCCCCCTGAGCGCGCCATCAATTCTGAGTGACCCGGTGTCGCCCGATACGGCCGAGGTGTTAGAAGTTGAGGGCTTGGACGAGCAGGTAGGTCTGCTGCGGGCTGAACGCGGCGGTGCCAGCGAGGGCAGCGGACAGCTCGGGGAAGGTGGCCGTGCCCCCCAGGCTGAGGTACCCGACCCACACCGTCCACGCATCCAACCGGCGGCGGCGCATCTCCCGTCGCACCCCCACCGCCGACATCACCGGCAGCGACGCCGAGGCATCGTCCGTCATCACCCGGTGATCATGACCCACACCGGTGACCACCGGGTCAACCACAGGTGACCACCACGGGCCGCCGGGCCGCAGTCACGGGCGCCCCGCTGACCCCCTGGTTAGTGAAGTGCGGACCATGGCGGCGACGGTGTGCCCAACACGCCACCCGTCGAGCACTCCCGGCCGCTCGCCTGGGCCGTGACCGCCACTGAAGGTCGCCCCACAAGCGGACGGCGGTGGTGGCGATGAGTCGGGGGTCCAGGCCGCTGGCCTGGACCGGGACCAGCATCGGCAGGTCGCCGCCGAGATCAACGACCGCCACCGCCGTCAGATCCAGCACTGACGGAAGCCCTCAGAGGTACCGGCTGAGCTCGTCGACCACATTGTTCCACCACCCGAACTCGCCCACCCCTGGTGAGGCGAGGCTGCGGAGCGACGATCGGCCGGTATCTCGTCATCTCCCTCCTTCTTGATCAACACGCGTCCTCCACCAGGTTGAGGTCGCGACCGCGCGTCTCCGGCGCGACGAAGGTCGTCACAAATCCGATGGCGGCCATCAGCACGAAGTAGGTCGCCAGCGGCCACCACGAGTCGAGGAGCGCGAGCAACCCGGCAGCGACCAGCGGCGCCGTCCCGCCGGAGAGGATCGATCCGAGTTCTTTGGCAAATGCCATCTTGGAGTAGCGGGCCCGCACACCGAACAGCTCCACGCCGTACGCCGCCTGCACCCCGAAAATTCCCAGCGATGCGATGCAGATACCGACGATCATCACCACCGAGACGATCACTGGATTGCGGGATTGCAGCAGCGCGAACGCCGGGAATCCGTACAGCATCAGCAGAAGGCAGTAGGCGCGATAGGTCGGGCGCCTACCGAACATGTCAGACAGCAGGCCTGACAGCGGGATGATGAGGAAGCCGAGCAGCGACGCGATCAGCACCGCGGTGGTTGGGATCGACTTGTTCAGCAGGAGTGTCTTGGTGACGTATCCGACGACGAAGGTCTGAGCGAGATAGGACGGACCGTTCTCACCGATGCGTAGACCGAGCATCACGAAGAATGACTTGCTCCAGAACGGCGCCGTAGGCCTCACTTTGGCTTTGCCGATCTCCTCAGCTTGCTCCGCCTCGCGCAGGAGGAACACTGGGCTTTCCTTCATCACCCGCCGGATCACCAATGCCGCAGCTGCGATCAATGCGCTGGCCAGGAACGGGATCCGCCAGCCCCATGCGAGCAGATCCGCCTTAGGGAGTTGGATCACGAGCAACCAGGCGCCAGCCGCTAGCAACGTCCCACTGTTCGAGCCGAGCGCCACGATCGACGCCACCAGGCCACGGCGCCGGGCCGGCGCAAACTCCGCGAGCATCACCGCACCGCCCGACAGCTCGGCACCAGCGCCGAACCCCTGCACCAGCCGGAAAAACACCAACAGAACCGGCGCCAGGACACCAATCTGGGAGTAGCTCGGGATGAGCCCGATGGCGGTAGTAGCGCCGCCCATCAATGCAATGGTGACGACGAGGACAAACTTGCGGCCCCGTCGGTCGCCGATTCGTCCGAACACGATGGCGCCGACAGGCCTGGCCAGAAAGCCGACGGCATAGGTGGCGAAGGCGGCCACCAGAGATAGTGCCGGGCTGGCCTTCGGGAAGAACACATCGCCGAACACAAGACCGGCGGCCAGCCCGTAGAGGGCGAAGTCCACATATTCCAACGCGGTACCCAGCCAGGCGGAAACAATTGCCCGCCAGAACGCCGATCGGCCTTCTGGGCTCGCGAAGGTGATATCGGCAGCCGTCAAGGCCCCGTCGATGGGCTTTGTACTTTGCGTGTTGGTCATCGAAACACGACCCTCTCTGCGTCTGACCTAGGAAACTCGATCTACGTGCGTCAATCTACGCGCGTCGATACGCAGCCGACATGAACAGTTGCCCAACAGGCCGGTGGAGGCTGGCCGGGCGTTGGGACTACAGCGATACAGCTCAGTGCAACGACGCGACCTCAGGACTGCGATGGACGAAGCAGCTCAGCCAACAGGTTCATTGCTTGCTCAGGGTCGCTGCAGCGGGTGATGCCCGACCAAGCGCCACCATGATCATCGGAGACCGACCAGCCGCCGAGTGACATCACCGGTAGGCCACGTTTGGACGCCAGCGCAACCTCGACCAAGGTGCCCCAGCTGCCGCCGACCACCACCAGGGCGTTGCTGGCGTTTACCACCAGCCCGTCGCGCAGCTCCCCCATGCCTGTCGGCACACTCACGGACAGGTACTGATTGGCCTCGGACCGGTCCGGCCCTGGTAGGAATCCCACGCTCATCCCGCCGGCCTCAACCGCCCCACGGGCGGCGGCCTCCATCACGCCGCCGAGGCCCCCACACACCACGGTCGCGGCCAGCCTTTCGACCGCGAGCCGGCCGACCTCCCGGGCAATGTCGTACGTCGCCGAATCGGTCGCACCCGGACCGACGACACCGAGATAACAGCGTCGCATCGGCGGATGTTCGGGTGACTCGGGGGCGGTCTTCATTAACTTCCTTCCACAACAGCATCGTGTAACGGGAGGGGCGAATCTACGCACCGGCCCCGTCACCATCGGCAAGCGCCGTCGCGGAGCCAGGCTGAGGTTCGCGGGCACCCGGCACGGGAAGTGATCTGCCTGCCCCTTACCGCGCTCAGGTGCGCCGCACAGAAGCTAGGACTCTTGACGAGCCTCGTCGGTCAGAGTCGGGAACGCTCCACCCATCATGGGCGTCTTCAGCTTCCGGGCCAGTAACTCAATCTCATGGTTGATGTTCCTCGCCGAGATCATTGACGGACACTCGTCTACCCCCTCCCACGAGGTCTTGTCGGGTCCACCTGCACCCACAGGACTGACGGGCAACAAGCTCCGATTCGAACTCCTCTGACATCGAGCCAAACGCCCCACCGCCGGCGCTTGCGAGTATCGCCACCGCACGCGCCGCCATCTTCTCGACCGGTTGCACGACCGCCGACAACGCCGGAACGCTGTAGTCAGCCTGGGTGCTGCCGTTCAAGCAGATCAGTCGTACATCGTCGGGAACCCGTACCCTACGATCTGCAGCTGCAGCGAGAAACCCGACGGCCTGCTGCTCGCTCGACGCGAAAACGGCATCCGGGCGCTCCGGCTGGTCCAATATTCGCAGCGCCGTCGAATACCCGCCGTGCCGGGTGAAGCCTCGTGCCGTCACGGCACTCTCCGGCGATTCGATCCCACATTCTGTTAATGCTGTGCGCCAGCCACTCACCCGATCTTCGGTATTCGGTCGGCCCCGCGGACCAGCGATGATGGCAACTCGACGCGCTCCATGCTCGACCAGATGACGGGTCGCGCAGGCGGCGGCCTCAGCTTCGTCGACGTAGACGCTGACCACCCCCGGCCGCTGCACTCGATGATCTAACACCACCACTTTGGTCCGTTCAGCAACCAGCACGTCCAGGAAAGGATCGCGGTTCACGCTGACGTACAACAGCCCGTCGACCCGACGTTCCACGAAGCTGCTCACCAAGTCCCGCTCGCGGTCCTGCCTGTCGCCGGAGTCACCCAGCAGCAGCGTGTGGCCGATGGCGAAGGTCTGCTCCTGCACCGCATGTACGAGCGATGCCAGGAACGGTATCGCCACATTCGGGACGATCAACCCGAAGGTCCTGGTGGACCCAGCTGCCAGCGCCCTGGCGATCAAGTTGGGCCGATAACCGGTCTCGTCGATAGCCGCAAGAACTCGACCTCGCGTGGCAACCGCAACAGGCCGAGGACCATTGTTCACGACGTAGCTGACAACTGCCTCCGACGTTCCCGCCACCCGGGCAACGTCAGCCCTGGTGACGCGAGGCTGCGGCGCGTCGACCGGCCCAGGCCCGTTCATCGATCCCTCCCCTACCGATCAACACGCCTCCTCTACGTAGATCAGTCTACGCGCGCAGATGTGTCACAGTACGGAGGCTCGGACTACCGATACCGCCCTGCCCCATCTCATCCTGGGCCACCGCGCTGTCAGCGAGGAGCACTGACTCGGGGCTAGCCGCAGGTCAGCCCGTCATAGACGTCAAGCTCGCCGGCCCCGGCCCCAGTGGGTGCGGTGCGTTAGCCAAGGCGACGAGGGTGACCCCGAGGTCTGCTGCGTCCTCGAGCTGGTGCAGACGCAACCTGACCGACTATGTCGCCGGACTACGGCTGTAGATGGGCATGCCCGGTTGCGGCAGCCTTGTCGCGTCTGGCGCAGCGCCCGCCATCGCCGTCGAGGACGTAGCCGAGCTTCTTCACGTCGACGTGGATCATCGACCCCGGGGTGGGGGGTCTTCGTGGCGGCGGATCGGTTCCCCGGTGACCCGGTCGATGTAGGTCAGCCGCTGCAGGTGCAGAGGGTCAGTACCGTGTGCACCGTCGAGGCCGCCATGTCCAGCCTGGCGGCAATGTCCACCGACCCCAGCCACTGCTTGAGCCGCAGGTGCACGATCTGGCCGACCACCAACCACCGACCACCGACCGTGGGCCGGGCTGTGCTGCGGCCGACTGGAACGACTTTGTCTACCCGACCGGCGGGCGCAGTTCATAGCGGGCAGTCGTGTGCTGCTCGACCAGGGCCCTGCTGTATAGCAGCGGGAAACTTCCACCGGCCGCCCAGGTGGTGTAGAGGTCGTCCCAGTGCGGGTCGCCTGGGCGCCCTGACTGCCCGGGAGCGTTCATGGCGACCGTCTGGTCCCAGTCGCCCACGTCGACGACAATCCGGAAGCTTGCACCGGAGGTCTGGACGAAGTCGGTGTCGTATGCGGTGCTGCATACGGTGTCGCCACTGCCAGGACGCTCGACGGGCTGCATCCGCGGCCAGTTGGACCAGGCTGACTCCGGAGGGAGTAGCGCAGCGACTGGGTGGGCGGGCGCTGCGTGGTGGAGGTCGCCCCAGCGCCATGCTGACCGGTCCGCGCCTAGCTGCGCCGCCGTCTCGTCGATAGCTTTGCGGAGCGATCCGCCGATGATGGCGTTCAGTGTGTCGCTGCCGGCGCCGAGGGATTTGATCAGCAGGAGGTCGGTTCGGACGTCGGATGCGAGTACCTCATCGGGGAGCAGTCGGCGCACCGCGTCTTCCAGATCACCAGGCGCCACCGAGGTGGCGAGTGCGTGCCGGAGCAGAGCGGGGCGAAGGTGTTTCCGGAACCAGATCTCGTACAGGGCTGCCTCGCCCGAGTTGATGGTGGCGTCCGCGTCCCATTCGGCGAGCCACGCGATCACCTCAGCCAACTCCAGTTCACCGTGCTCGACTGCCACACCGGTGGGGCGCCATGAGCGCAGGGCGTCTTGAACTTCCTGCGCCGCGACGTTCACCGTGTCGGTCTGTAACTGCACGCAGTCGTGCACCGTGAATCCGTCGGCGGTGTCGAGGACCTGCGCGATTCGGTCGTATCGATAGCGGTGGTACCAGTCGTAGGTGACCGTGCGCTCAGCATTCGGGTAGTCAGACGGCAAGTTCATCTCGTTCGCTGTGGCGACCCAACCCCGGTCTGGGTTGCGCTCGGCGGGCAACTGGTCAGTGTCGTAGAAGCCTGCCCATTCATAGCTCCCGTCCCCCGGTACCGGCATGGTGCCGTCCCAGTTCGGCCGTATCGGCATAAGACCCCCGGGTCTCCAGCCGAACGTCCCGTCGGGAGCGGCGTAGACCTGGTTCTCCCCCGGTGCTCCCCACCGGTTCATCGCGTCCAGGAAGGCATCCGGTGTCTGTGCGGTCATGTAGTCCATGCTGCCGAGGTAGGGCGCCATGCCGGGTTCGAGCCAAGCTGCGCGGATGGCGAACGCGCGGTGACGGCTGGTGTCGCTGTGGACGACCGGGCCGTGCCGGGTGAACCGCAATTCAACGGTCTCCGGGTCGCGGCCGGAGATGGTGATCTGTTCGCGGACGACAGTCATCGGCTCCCAGCGGTCCTGGTAGCGGTACTCGTCAGGGTTGGCAGGATTCGTCTCGTAGACGTAGAGGTCTTCCTGGTCGATCGCGAAGATCGTCAGGCCGAATGCGATGTGGCCGTTGTGCCCGATCGAGATGCCCGGAAGTGCTGCTTCGCCTGCGCCGATGACATCGAACCCCGGCGCGGAGAGGTGTGCGATGTAGCGCAGTGATGGCAGGCCGATCGCGCGATGGGGATCGTTGGCGAGTAGGGGCCGTCCGGTCGCTGACCGCGTCGGGCCGACGACCCAGTTGTTGCTTCCTTCGGGGTCGGTTCGCGGGCCCGGTCGGTCTTCGCCGGTGAAGGCGGGTTGTGACGTCGCGAGCCGGTAAACGTCGAGGACGTTGTCGGGGATGTCGGACAGGTCCAGACCGTCGGGAACTACCAGGGTGTGGGCCGGTTCACGAACGCGTCGCAGGTTTTCGATGTCAGGGCCGTAGTCGCGCATCGTGCGGGCACGGGCGACCTCCTGCTCAACGTTGTAGAACAGCCCGTGACTGCGGATGAGGGCAACGTCGATGGGGTTCCATCGCGCTGGCCGATACCCGAACTGGCGGAACTCGGTAGGCAGCTGGGACTCGTCGGCCTCGCACAGGTCAATGAAGGCGTTCACACCGGCCACGAACGCGGTCACGGTGCGCTTGGTCGCCGATCCGTATGCGAGCCATTCGGCGCGCTGGTCCCCGCGGTAGAGGAACAACCGCGCGGCGCGATCTCGTTCGGTGAACCGTTCACCGAAAACCTCGGAGAGCTGGCCGAGTCCTCGACGGCGCCAAAGGTCGAGCTGGAAGAGCCGCTCGCGGGCGGCGTTGAAGCCCTGCGCGAGGAACACGTCGGGCTCGGATTCGGCGTAGATGTGCGGAACGCCGTACTCGTCAATGAGGATTTCAACGGGCGCGGACAGGCCGGTAACGACGAAGGGGTCGGTCATCGTCCTCCTTGCGGTTCGGGCGGGGCGGTCAGCGCCGCGGGCCAGCCAGTGTTGTTTTTGAGTGCTACGCCTGACGTGCCGAGAGCCCGAGCCCCGTTCAGTAGGTCGATGATCTGGCGGGCGGCGTCGTCGTATCCGAGGCCGTCGGGTGGGCGGATGTTCGAGATGCAGTTGCGGTACGCGTCGGCGATACCCCTGTACGGCTGCCATGTGAGGGAGGCGCCGAGGCTGTCGTTGGCGCTGAGGCCGGGGCGCTCCCCAATCAGCACGACCACGGCCGTTGCGCTGAACATCGTTGCCACGTCGTCGCCTAGGGCAACCCGGGCTTGGGTGGCGATCACCGGGGGTGCGACCGACCAGGCGGGCTCCTGCGCAAGCAACCGCAAGCAACAACGCAGCACGACGGCGGCGTGCCTGGCCACGGCGGTGGCGGACAACCCGTCGGCCAGGACGAACACAACGTCTGCGGAGGAGGGAGGCGCCCCGGTGCGGGATGCCAGCAGGCGGCCTAGGTCTGGGCGGCGGAGGTAGGTCGAGCGGTCAGGTGCCTGGCTCGTGACGATGAAGGGGCGAAGGTCGGCGAGATCACCGGCGAGGGCGTCGACGTCGAGCGGGACGTGCACGGCGTCGCGTGCTCGAGCGTGCGCCTCGCCGAGGTCGAGAGCACCCGATGTCGTTATCGCGTGCCCGGCACGGTCGAGACCGATCCGGGCAGGCGTGGACCGGCGCAGCAGGTCCCACGCGGAGCGATCCCGCTTGTTGGCGGCCGGCATCGGTTGGTTCATCGGGACACCAGCGCCCGTAACCGGCTGTGCTCGATCGCGCCGCGGCGCGGCAGCCCGGCGCCGTCGAGCAGGTCAAGCTCCTCGAGCCACGCCTGGAACTCGGGTGTCGGCGCCAGGCCGAGTGTGCGACGCAGGTAGAGGGCATCTTCGAACGATGCGGTCTGGTAACTGAGCATGATGTCGTCGCCGCCGGGCACGGTGATGACGAACGCGGCCCCCGCGAGGGTGAGCACGGTCAGCATGACGTCCAGGTCATTGGCGTCAACCTGGGCGTGGTTGGTGTAGCAGACGTCGAGGCCCATCGGCAAGCCAAGGAGTTTGCCGCAGAACAGGTCTTCCAGCCCGGCACGCAAGATCTGTTTGGCGTCGTAGAGGTACTCGGGTCCGATGAAACCGACGACGGAGTTGACCAGTAAAGGGTCGAGGGATTTCGCCACCGCGTAGGCCCGTGCCTCGATCGTTTGCTGGTCGACGCCGTGGTGGGCACTCGATGACAGTGCGCTGCCTTGCCCGGTTTCCAGGTACATGACGTTGTGGCCGACGGTTCCGCGGCCGAGTGATTCCGCTGCGGCACGCGCTTCGCGGAGCATTGGCAGGGTGACGCCGAACGCGTCGTTGGCGCGCTGGGTTCCGGCCACGGACTGGAACACGAGGTCGACCGGTGCTCCTCGTTCGATGAGGTCGATCGTGGTCGTGACATGGGACAACACGCAGGACTGGGTGGGGATGGTGAAGCGGACAATGACGTCATCGAGCAGGTGAAGGAGGTCGGCGGTGGCTCGCAGCGAGTCCGTCGCTGGGTTGACTCCGATGACGGCGTCGCCGCAGCCGCACAGCAACCCGTCGACAACGGCGGCGGCGACTCCGGCCGGGTCGTCGGTGGGATGGTTCGGCTGCAGGCGGGTGGCGAGCCGGCCACGCCGTCCGATCGTGCCGCGGAACGCGCTGAGGTTCTCGATCTTCCTGCTCACGGTGACCAGGTCTGCATTGCCCATCAGCTTCGACACACCGGCCGTCATCTCCGGGGTCAGGCCGTCCGCTACAGCGGACAGCTGGGCTGCTCCCGTGGCGTCGGCGAGCAACCACTCACGGAGCTCACCCACCGACAACCCCGCAACAGGGGCGAACGCGGCCGCGTCGTGGGTGTCCAGTATCAGGCGGGTGACGTCGTCGGCCTCGTACGGCACGGCTGGGTCATCAAGGAAGTCGGCCAGGGGCACATCCGCTAGGGCGCGCCGGGCAGCCGCGCGTTCCTGTTCACTGTCGGCGGCGATACCAGCAAGCTGGTCCCCTGAGCGTTCGGGGCTGGCTGCGGCGAGCAGCGCAGCCAGCGTCCCGTAGCGGGTCCGTCCCGGCCCCGTACCTGCGAGGTAGCTGGCCATCACGCACGCCGCCTGCGGACGAGCACGTCCAGGGCAACCGCGGCGACCACGATCACGCCCTTGGCGATCAGCTGAAAGTTCTGGTCCAGGTTCAGGCTGTAGAACACGTTCGTCATCGTGGCAAGGATTAGCAGGCCGACGGCCGAGCGCCACACGGCGCCCTCCCCACCACGCAACGAGGTTCCGCCGACCACCACGATCGCAATGGCGTCGAGCGAGACGGTCCCGCCAACGTTCGCCTGGCCGACGCCCAGTCGAGACGCGTCAATCATCCCGGCGAACGCGGCGAGGACTCCGGTCATCACGTAAACGCTGGCGATCAGCCACGGGACCCGAAGCCCGGACAGCAACCCGGCCTGCTCGTTGCCACCAACCGCTGACACGTTGCGGCCATAGCTCGTTTGCGCCAGCAGGAGCGCGCCCACGAGGCCACCGGCCAGAAGGATCCAGATCGGGAGCGGAACGCCTCCGATGGTGGTCAACGCAAGATTTTGGAAGCTCGCGCCGGGCACCACCAGCGGGGCGGAGTGGGAGTAGATGTAGGCGAGCCCAGAGATAGCCGACGCGGTGCCGAGCGTGGCGACGAATGGGTTGACCTTCAACCGGGCAACGAGGACGCCGTTGACCGCCCCGGCTGCGATGCCGGCGCCCAGCGCCGCCAGGCCACCGACCGCCACCGAGCCAGTGTCCTTGGTGACACCGGCGAAGACGCAGCCCCCGATGGCGTAGATGGATCCCACAGACAGGTCGAACCCGCCCGAGATGATCACGAATGTCATACCGATCGCGATGATCCCTTCGGCTGCGTTCTGCGTGAGGATATCGCGCAGGTTCTGCGGCTGGAGGAACCCGTGGTAGAGGATCGTCGCCACGATCACTAGCACGACCAGCACGCCGACCATCACGTAACGCCCGGCCAGTGACCGCAGGAACGCTGCGGTGTCTCGTCTCGGTTCGGCTCTGTCGGACTGGATTTCGGGGTTGTCGATGCTGGTGCTCATGACACTTCCTCTTCCTCTTCACGAAATCCCATGCGGACAACGTCGGCGACTCGGAACTGCGGGTCGGTTGCGTCGAGTGAGGCCACGGCGTGGCCGTGGACAAACACGATGAGCCGGTGGGAGATCGCGAGGACTTCCTCCAGCTCCGAGGAGGTGACCACGATGGCGCTGCCGGCCTCCGCGAGCGAGACAAGCGAGCTCAGCACCTCCGACTTGGCCCCGATGTCAATGCCGCGTGTCGGCTCGTCGATGAGGAACACGCGTGGATCGCGCGCTGCCCACTTGGCGAGCAGCACCTTCTGCTGATTCCCGCCGGACAGTTCGATGACCGGGTCTTTAAGCCGTGACGGCTTGAACCCGAAGAACTGCGCGTACGGGGCCGTGTCCCGCCTTTCTCTGCGACGGTCGAGTTTCACCCTGCGCGGCGGCCTCCGTCCGAGCCACACGTTGCTGGCGCCATCCATATTCAGAACCAGCCCGGTCTTTCGGTCCTCCGGAACCATGACGATGCCTCGAGCGATAGCTTCCCTGGTGCTGCGGGGCCACCCGATATCGACGCCGTCGACTGTCATCGACCCGGACGACGCCGGTTCGAGCCCAGCCAGCGACCGTAGGAACGTTGTGCGTCCCGCGCCAACGAGACCCCACAGCCCGACGATCTCGCCTGCGGCGACTGTGAGGTCGATTCCGTGAAGTACTCCTGGTAGGCGAACACCGACCGCTTCGAGTACTGAGGTGCTCCCGGCCGCCTTGCCGCGCTCGGCGACCACCTCAACCTCACGGCCGACCATGGCGCGGATGAGTGCCTTCTTGTCCCAGTCGCGGCGCGGAGCCGATCGCGATAGCCGCCCGTCACGTAGCACCGAGATGTCGTCGGACATCGCCAACACCTCGTCGAGGTTGTGGCTGATGATCACGATGGTGGTTCCCTGATCACGGAGCCGGTTGATGACCCGGTACAGCACGTCACGTTCACGCTCGGCCAACGCGGCAGTCGGCTCGTCCAGAAGCAGCACCTTGGCGCCGGATTCGACGCCACGCATGATCTCGAGGATCTGCTGCTGCGACACAGAAAGATCGGCCGCGGCCACGGCCGGGTCGATGTGAGTCTCGAAGAACTCGCACAGCTCCATGAACCGGGCTCGCATCTGCCTACGGGCAAGCACGCCCGCCCGGGTCCGGGTCTGACCAAGGAACACGTTGGCTTCAGCGCTCAGCATCGGCACCATCATCAATTCCTGGTACACGGCGACCAGGCCGAGACCACGGGCCTCCCGAGGTCGCCCGCCGTGCAGCCGCTGGCCGAAGACCTCGATTGTTCCGGTGTCACTTGCTAACCGCCCCGAGATCATTCCGAGCACAGTGGACTTGCCGGCGCCGTTCTCTCCGACCAGGGCGTGCACCGTGCCTGGCCGGATCTCGATCGACACGTCGTCGACGGCCGTGGTGTTGGCGAATTTCTTGGTGATCTGCCGGCAGGACACGGCGCTCGGTGCGGCTTCGCTCATGTCGTCTGCTCCCGTGCTCGAGTTCGGTCGGGGCGGTGCGGTGCGGGCTGTCAGTACTCGGCGGTGAACTTGTCGACGTTCTGCGCGGTGACGAATGCCGTGCCGGGCAGCTTCGGGGACTTGGTTAGGTCGATGAAGTGGTCGACCGTCTTGCCGTTGACAACGTCGGCCAAGGCGTCGATCGCGTCGATGGTCTCCTGCTTGGGCAGCATGACGACGGTCTGCTCGATGTCGCCGGCCTTCACCGCACCCAGCGACCAGTTGTCTCCGCCGAAGTCGTAGGTCTTGACCTGGCCTTTCTTGCCGGCGCCGTTGACCGCCTGCACAACGCCCCGGGTCATGCCGGAATAGTTGGAAATGAAGATGCCCAGCCCTGGGTTGGCCTGCAAAATTGTCTGGGCCGCGGCGAAGGCCTTCGGCGTGCTGTAGTCGGTCGTCTGCTTGGCAACGATCTCGAACTTGTTGTTTGCCTTGATGAGCTCTTCGGCGGCGCGCATGACGAGCGTGTTGGCGTTGAGGTCGGGGCCGGTGATGACCGCGACCTTCCCGCCGGAAGGGTTGGCGTCGATGATCGACTTGACCCATTGGTCATAGCTGGCAACGGTCTGACCGCCAACGTAGGTGACGGTTCCCGGCTGCCACAGCTGGTCCCCTTCCTTCACGGCGCGGTCACAGATGGGCTCGTTGAAGACTGAGACGAGGATCCCCTTGTCTACGGCCTCCTTGGTCAGCAGGTTGCACAGCAGGTTGCCGTCGTTCGGTTCGACCGCGAAAGCGTTGTACTTGCCGCTGGTGAGCGCAGTCTGGATCTGGTTGTACTGGGTCTGCGCGTCGAACTGGCCGTCGAACACGTTCAGCGTTGCGCCCAACTTTCCCGCCTCCGCGTGCGCAGCCTCGATCGCTGCCTGCAGGTAGGAGTCACCTGTGCCGGCGGAGAAGTAGGCGATCTTGAGCTGGGACGGCTGCGTTATCGAGACCGACGGTCCGGCGCCGGCACTGTTGGATTGGCTGGCCTTGTCGCTGGCAGTGGAGCAGGCGCTGAGCGCGAGAGCGGCGGCGACGAGCGTGGTGGCCGCGGCCCTGGTGTGACGCATGGTCATGGTGGAGTGCTCTCTATGAGTGGGGCCGTTGACCGGTCAGTCGGTCCACGTGTCGTAGATGTCGGACAAGGTGGCGAACCAGACACCGTCCTGGCTGGCCATGTGGTCGATCAGCCGCTCGAACATCAGCAGGTGGTGCGCCCGGCCGACGGTTTGTGGGTGCACGGTGAAGGCGATGACGCCGTTGGCTACGCGCTCAAGGGCGAAGTCGAAGTTGTCCTTCCACCGCTGACCGATGGAGTCGGTGGAGCCGAGACCCGGGTTGACACCCGGGATGTATTCGACTGCCGGGAAGTCGTCGAGGTACCAGGACACCGGGATCTCCAGCAGGGGGCTGGGCTTGCCCAGGATGCTGCCGTCCTCCCAGCGGACCTCCACAGGTTGCGGGTGGTAGGGCTCGAAATCGCGGCCCATGAGTGAGGAGTCCCATTCGAAGCCGTTGTCTTCGAGGATCTGCAGCGTGTGCTCAGTGAAGTCCCATGCTGGCGAGCGGTAACCGCGTGGGCGCTTGCCGACGTACTTCTGGTGGACCTCCAGCGTTTTGGCCATCAGCCGCAGCTCGTCGTTGTGGTCGAGTGACGGCACTGATTCGTGGAAGCAGCCGTGGGCGGCGATCTCATGGCCGCCTGCTTCGAGGACGGTGTTGAACGCGTCCGGGTACGTCTGCATCGTGTGTGCCGGCGTACACCAGGTCGCCGGGATGTCGTAGCGGCTGAACAGTTCGAGCAGTCGCGGGACGCCGACGTGGGCGCCGAACTCGCCACGTGACAGGTAAGACGGGCTGGACAGGCCAAAGGTGCCCATCCACACGCTGTGCGCGTCGAAGTCGGCGCCAATCGACACGGCGAGGCGCTTGCCGTCAGGCAGGTGAAGAGGCATCGGGGGTTCCTTTTCGTGAGGCGGGAGGTACAGGTCAGTGAGCGAGCAATCCGCCGTCGATCACCAGGTCGCTGCCGGTCACGAAGGTGGCTTCTTCGCTGGCGAGATAGACGCAGCCGTATGCGATGTCCACCGGGTGGGCACCGCGGCCCAGCGGTGTCGCGGCGAGCACGGCGTCGTTCAGCGATGTCGGCTGCACGTCGGTTAGCGGCGTGTGGATCCAGCCCGGGACAACGGTGTTGGCGCGGATGTTGTCGGCGGCATAGGTGACCGCGGCGTTGCGGGTCATGCTGCGTACTGCACCCTTGGCTGCGGCGTACGCGTGCGCTCCATGGCCGCCGACAACACCCCATGCTGACGACAGGTTGATGATCGAACCGCCGCCGGCACGCCTCATGACCGGCACCACCGACTTCATGCCGAGCCACACACCCATCTGGTCAACGTCCAGGACGCGCCTCCATTCGGGCTCGGTCAGCTCGTGGACGGGCGAGTAGGCGATGACGCCGGCGTTGTTGACCAAGACATCCAAGCGCCCGTGTTCGGCCTCGATGGCCGCAATCAGGTTGATCCATTCACTCTCGCTCGTGACGTCGAGATGGCGGTATGCGACCTTTTTGAGGAACGCTTCACCGGGCTCGAGATCGGCGGCGATGACGGTGGCGCCCTCGGCGGCAAACAGCTCGGCAACGCCGCGCCCGATCCCACTGGACGCGCCCGTCACCAGTGCGATGCGACGCTGCAAACGGTTCATAACGCCGCCGCCTCAATACGCTTGGGGGCGCCACTCAGCGGAGCCGACTGCGCCAGGTATCCGCCGTCGACGGCAAGTTCGACGCCGGTGACGTAGCTGGCGTCTTCCGAGACAAGGAACGCCACCGCCGCCGCCAGCTCGTCAGGCTCGGCTCCGCGCAGCATCGGTGTTGAGGCAACGAAGGCCGCATTGAGTTCCGGGTCCTGCCCTTCGGTCATCGGCGTGCGAATCCACCCTGGAAGAACTGCGTTGACGCGGATCCGATCGGCGGCGTAGGTGACAGCCGCGTTGCGGGTCATGCTCAACACCGCGCCTTTTGTCGCGTGGTAGACGTGCTCGCCGGGGATTGCGGCGGCGCCCAGGATCGAGGAGACGTTCACGATTGCGCCGCCACCAGAGCGCAGCATCGATGACACAGCCGCGCGCATGCCGAGCCACACGCCGGTCTGGTTGACAGCAACGATCCGCTTCCAGGACTCAACTGTGACTTTGTGGATCGGCTCGTACTCACTGATACCGGCGTTGTTGATGAGGATGTCGAGGTGGCCGTAGGCCGTCTCAGCGTGCTGCACCACCGACTGCCAAGCGTCAGCGTCGGTCACATCCCAGCCCCACCAGATCAAACCGCTGGTGTCCATACAGGGGTCGATCACGTCACCGGCGATGACGGTCGCGCCCTCGACGCGCAGTCGCTGCGCAACAGCAGCACCGATGCCCCGTGCCGCTCCCGAAACTATCGCTACTTTGCCGTCCAGTCGTCCCATTTGGCCCTACCCGCTCGCATCATCCGAAGTTGGTGGGGCGAACCTACAAACTGGCGAGGGGGGCAGGCGTCCGTAGAAATACGTAGCATTCGGCAGTAATCGAGCAACGACCCGCAGTCGTTATCTCGTCGTGACCGACGGCGCGCACAGTCCTCGCAAAACCCCGGGGACCAAGCAAGTCAGGAGGCGCGGTGTCCGCGACCCCACCGCACCGCGCGACTGACAGCGCGACCAAGGCCAAGATAGCTGGCGATGCCACGAGCGTCCTCGCGCTGGTGTGGGCCGACGGCACCGTCGAGTCCGGTCGAGGCTCCTCAGGTGCGGCGTTGCTGCGCTCGACCCCAGCGCTGCTGCGCCTGATACACGCTGTGCTCACAGCGGACGTCGGCGGGATCGGGTTCGTATGGACGCCACCGCGCGGACGAGCGATCCACGTGCGCGCACTCGTCGGCGACGATGGTGGACGCTGCGCCTACGTTACGATGTCAACACTGGACGTCCTGCCGTACCAGCTCACCATGCGCGAACTCGATGTCCTGACCCTTCTCGTCGGCGGGCTGAGCAACGTAGAGATTGCGACAAGGCTGAACACCCGTCTCCGCACCATCACCACACACGTCGACCGCGTGCTTCGCAAACTCGGCTCTGCGAGCCGTACCGCCGCAGCAACGCTCGCTGTATCCGAGGGTCTGGTGCTGCTCCCCATTCCGGGGGGACCTCAGGGGTTCGAGCGGCTGTCTCACGGAAGGGTTAGCGCGGCAGCGACTGGCAAGCCGCTTAGTGTTGTTGCGCCAAGGCAGCTGGTGCTCAAGGCACCTTTGATCCTGGGGACCGCGTTGCCGCTCACGGGCAAGGGCAGCGACGACGGCCTCGAGATGTTGCGCGGCTCAGAACTAGCCCTTGGCGAGATCAACCGCCACGGCGGGATCAATGGGCGGACGGTCGAACTGGCGATCATCGACATCGACGTCAACGACCCGGCCAGCATCCAAAGTTGCTTCGAGGCGCTTGCGGACCGGGAAGTCGACTCCATCGCGTCTGGCTACCTCGGGCGCCAGGACGTCGCCCACAAACTCGCCGCTGACTTCGGTCGACCATACTTGCACGCAGCCACGCTGCACAGCATGGTGCAAAAGGTCGTGGACGACCCTGTCCGCTTCGGACACGTCTTCCAAATCGACCCCAGCGACGTTCTGTACGCGCCCGGGTTCGTACGAACGATGACCGCGCTGCGGGGACGCCATGCATGGCAACCGATAAATAAGGACCTGCTTGTCCTTCAAGGGTCGTGGCCAATGGGCGACCTCGGCTTGGAAGCAGCGACTACGCAAGCCGAAAGGAACGGCTGGCAACTACGCCGGCTTCAGCCGGTCGGCGTCGCCGACGAGAACTGGGCGGCAGCGGCAAAAGCCGTGCGAGCAAACCCGCCTGCCGCAGTGCTGATCGGGCACTACTTCGTCGACGGCACGGTGGCGTTCTTGCGCGAGCTCATGGCCAACCCGCCACCAACGCTTATATACACACTGTACGCACCATCGGTGCCGTCGTTCCGCGACGTGCTGGGCCCGCTGTCAGAAGGAATTTTGTGGGCGACGGTCTCGGGCACATACTCCGACGAGGTCGGACGCGGGTTCGCCAGCCGATACCGTTCGGCCTACGGGGTCATCCCCGGCCGATCCCACGCTGGCATCGCCTACGACCGCACCAACCTCATCGCAGATGCCTGGATGCGCTCAGGTAACCAAGTCCGTCACGCTTCGGTCGTCAGCGAGCAACTAAGGACGCTCGTGCATCGAGGGGTCAACGGCGCCTACCACCTGTCCAGCCCCGGCCAAGCGAACCTTGCCTACCCGGACCTGACAAGGGACGCGTCACTCGGCCAAGCCCATCTAGTCTTTCAAATCCAGGACCGAAGGCACCGAATCCTCTCGCCAGCGCCGTACGCGAATGCAGAGTTCCGCCTACCGCCATGGTTGCTCAAGGCTGCAGCTCCTCGTTCCTAACCCAGCTCGACAGCCGGCATCAGTGCCAGGCGTTGAAGGGGAAATCTAGGAGTTGAATACCTCGGTTCAGCACGGCGTCACAGCGAACCGGCGGTAGTCCAAGCTTGGGTTGAGCCGCCATACGGCCGCTCGCCGTAGCGAATGGACGTAAATTTGCGACCCCGGCATCGGAGTGACATCGCAGGCCGGCGAGTGGGGTGCCTCGGGACCACCGGGCCATCTCGATGGCGTCGAGCACCATCGTGGTCCGCATGTGCGAAGCGACCCGCCAGCCCACGACCGCCCGGGAGGTAAGCGTCGGTGATGAAGCAGACGTAGGCGATGCCGGCCCAGGTTGGCACGAACGTCAGGTCGGTTACCCACAGCTGATTGGGAGCGTCGGCAGTGAAGTCGCGGCGGACCAGGTCAGGGTGGCGGGGCACACCCTCCTCCGGTCGGGTTGTGCGGTCCTCGTGGTGCGCCGCACGCCCTCGATCCCGGTGGTGCGCATCAGCCGAGCGACCTGGTCCCGGCCGACGTCGTGTCCGGCACGCTGGGCGGCCTTCCAGATCTTCCGAGCGCCCTAGACCCGGTAGTTGTCCTCCCACAGCTGGCGCACCACCGGAACCATCACGGCATCACGCTGGGCCCGCGCTGACGGCGCACGCTGCTGGCGGGCCTTGACCTCGTAGTAGCTGCTCGGGGCCACCTGCAAGAGGCTGCAGATGGGCTCGACCCCCAGGCGCCGGCCCGCGACGACGTCGTCGCGGTTGGCGTCGATGTCACCCTTGCGCCGCGAGACGTAGCAGGCGGCGTAACCCACCGGCCCGGTATGACCCAGCGCCCGAAGCTGCGCCAGCCCGTCGTAGCGCTGCGCTCCGCGTCCCGCCGCACGCCAGCCTGCGTTGAGCGTTTCCACGATCCCGGCAACCACACCGAGCACGGTGATGCCCAGGGCCGCCAGGATGACCGGGTTGCGGGTCATGCTGAGAACGGCCACCACCAGCACCGCGCCACCGATGAGGTCCACGCCGAAGACCAAGCCCGCGACCGCCCGCCGTTGCCACCACGGAGCCGGTTCGGTGCGCTCGGTGAGCGGGGCAACCTTGAGGTGTGCCTTTCCCTGTGCGGCGAGGGTCTCCGGGTGGGGCAGGAACGCCAGCCAGGACACGATGGTGGCGGGTATCCGCCAGAGGGCCGAGGGCCACCGCAGCCACGGGTTCTCGGGCCTTCCGGCCTGCGGTGCCCCGGCCCGAGCTACCCGGCTGCCGAAGCCCCACGTGGTCCGGTCGGCCAGCGACCACAGTTGGGTTCGCCGGGGGCGCAGCTCCTGCGGTACCAGCGCCGGAGCGATGCTCATAAGGACCCCCTCGGAGTGGTCGGTATCAGTGCACCAAGTACGGCTGACTCCGCCACCCGGTATGTGAGGGTCAGACGGCGAGGTCGAGCGGGAGGTCGGCGATGTCTTTGAGGCGTTTGCCGTCGATCATCATGTCGAGCAGCTCTTTGGTGTCTTCGCCGCCTTTGTCACGGACGGCGGCGCGCAACTCGGGCAGGGCGAAGTGGTAGACGCAGTCGATGTCGCCGGTACCCAGCGCGAGCGAGGAGATGCGCACGGGGGTGGGCTCGCCGGTCACGACGACCACATGGGGTAGGCGGCCCTTGCGGTTGCGGACGAGATTGAGGGCTTCGCTGCGGGCGTTCTGGGCGCGGTCGCTGCGCAACGTCCACTTGCACGACACCACCGCGTGCAGGATCGGGTTGGGTTGTACCGATGCTCGCAGCGACGCATGGGTCGCGACGATGTCATCGACGAGGAAGCGGTGGGTGTTGATCTCCTCGTCGCTGACCGGTGCCCGGGAGACGACGACGTCCGGGGCGATCGCGTAGGCGTTACCCAGAATCGCCGCCAACGACGGGTTGGACTCGACGGCGGCGGCGAGGTCGACCAGGTGCGAGTACTGCTCGTAGCGGGCGACACCGGAGGCAGCCCCACGGCTGGGGACCTTGTGCACCGACCACTGCCCCGGGCGCAGGTGACCGAGCTGGGCGAACGCGGTTTCCAGGAAGGTGGCGCAGGCTTCTTCGAACTTGCCCCCCGAGGTCTGCCCCGCGGCCCGCTCGCCCTCGGTTTCCACCTTCAACGCGGTCGCGATGTGACCGGCGAGATTACGACTCAGTGGACTGCTGCGGTCGGCGTTGCTGGCCACCCCACCGGCATCGACCGACAACGTCCCCCCGAGCAGCAACCCGGCATGGAACTGCGATCGCTGCTCGGCGAAGTACGCCTCCCCCGGCACACCCACCGTCTGCATCAGCGGGTGCCGGCGAGCGGCCACCGGTCTGAGACCTCGCGGCAGGCCCGGTCGGAGCTCACGCGACGGCGGGGACGGGGGTGAGGTGGCGGGCGGTGCGGCGGGTCCGACGCTGGGCGAGGTGCGGTTTGAGGTGCTCGGCGAGGGCGTGAGCAAGACCCACGGGCACGGCGTTACCGATCTGCTTGGCGATGCCGATCTTGGAGCCGCACCAACGGAAGTCGCCGGGAAAGCCCTGCAGACGGGCAGCCTCGAGGTGAGTGATGGGCCGGTTCACCCGGTTGGTGGGGTCGTCGGCATCCCACTGCGGGTGCAGGTACTGACCCTTCTCGGGCTTGAAGAACTCGGTACGGATGGTCAGCGACGGGGCGTCCCACCGCATGCGGCCCATGACGTCGGTGGTACCGGTGGGCTTGTTGCGCCAGCAGTTGGGGAGCAGCTCGTCGGGCAGGTCGAATCGACCACCCCCCGGGGGGACACAGTCATAACGCTGCAGCGACTTCGCGGTGGGCCGCCGACCGAGATGGAGGTCGGTACCGGTGAAGGTCCCGGGAACGTCAGCGCCGTCGAAGCGCCACACCCGCTCCGGCAGGAAATGATCGCGGGTGGCCGCCGGAACACCGTGCAGGGCGTCGCGCACGGTGCGCCACGGGGTGAGGCCGCCGACACCGCCGCGGGCGTGGGTGGGTTCGGGCAGGTGGACCGGGCCGACACGGGAGCCGATGACGATGGTGCGGTTGCGGCGCTGGGCGACACCGAAGTCGGCGGCGTTCAGCACCCCGTAGGACAGGCTGTAGCCGCGCAGGGCGCCGTCGGCGACGCTGCCCTGCAGGGCCTCGAACTCGCTGCTGGTCAGGAAACGGTCGACGTTCTCGATGACGAAGATCTTCGGTTTGGCCCGCACCACCAGGCGCAGGTACTCCTGCCACAGCTTGTTCCGCGGATCGGTGATGCTGCGGTTGCCGAGGTTGGAGAATCCTTGGCACGGTGGTCCGCCGATGACCACGTCCGCCCGGGGAACGTCGATGCTGCGCAGTTCGGTGATGTCACCGCAGTAGGTGTGACCGGCACCGAAGTTGGCGGCGTAGGTGGCCGCGGCCTGCAGGTCCCACTCCACGGAGAGGATCGGGTCATACCCTGCGGAGACGAAGCCGGCGGTCATGCCGCCACACCCGGCGAACAGGTCGATGACCTTCATGCCCAACTCCTCGCCGCCTCCGCGAATCACAACGATGTGACTCTACAGTCGAACCGGGCCGTCGATACGCTGGCACACCCGTCCGACGGAGACGACGTTCGGGAGGGATCGGAGGACCAACGGCAGGCATGCACCTCATTCCGCCGCAGGACACCACAACCCCCGCGAGGTCATCACCTCCCGCATCGAAGGCGCCGCCTCCCCCCGGTGGGCGCGAACTCCCCCCGCTGCCACCGTCTGCGGCCACCCGCAGTCGTCTGCGTGCACAGCGCCGCCGCGACACCGCACCCGAACTGGGTCTGCGGCGGGAACTGCACCGCCGTGGTCGCCGCTTCCATGTCGACCGCGCACCCCTGACCGGGTTGCGGCGACGCGCCGACCTCGTGTTCCCGCGGTACAAGGTCGCGGTGTACGTCGACGGCTGCTTCTGGCACTGCTGCCCACTGCATGCCACCCAACCGAAGCACAACGCCGCCTGGTGGGCCGCGAAGCTGGCGGCCAATGTGGTCCGCGACCGGGACACCGACGCCCGCCTCGGCGCAGCCGGATGGGTGATCGTGCGGGTGTGGGAACACCAGGAACCTTCCGCGGCCGCCGACCTCGTCGAGCGGGTGCTGGCGGCTCCACCTCGTGCGCTGGGAACCTAACGATCCTTCGGTGGGAGAAGGACCGTTCTGACGAGGCTCAGCAGGGTGTCGGTGTCGGTGCTTGGGCTGCCGCAGAACACCAGGGGGCCGTCGTCGTATTCGCTGTCTGTGACGTAGCGCCCGACGCCCCATCCTCGTTGCTCGTCACGCTCCCAGGACAGGCTGTCCTCGGCGTCGGTGATGAGCAGATGCTGCCCCGCTTCCAACGTGACCTCCAGTGCCGCGCACATGCCCCCGGTCTGGGTGAACACCGTCGGCAACCCTGCAGCCTCGAGCGCGGCGATGACGTCGGCGTAGCGGGCCGTACCGATGGCCATCGCCTCGTCCATCCGGGATGGCCGGGTCATAGTTGCACCTCGACCCCGATGTGGCCGACGTGGCCGATGGCGGCATGAAACCGGCGGGCCTCCTCGTTGGCCGCGGCCAGGTGTTGGTTCACCTGGTGGAGGTGGTCGGCGGCTTCGGCGCAGCGGGCGGCGGGGTCGTGGGTGTCGGTGTCATCGCGCAGGAGGCGCCCATCGGGGTAGTTGCCGGTCGCCGCAGCGCATTGGTCGGCGATGTGGGCCAGGGTGCTGGTCAGCTCGTCCAGGACGGCCCCCAGGGTGTAGAGGTCGGCTGCCTCGAGTTCGGGCGCGGTGATGCGGGCATCGCGGGCCACTGCTCGGATGAGCTCTGCAGCGGTGGCGAGGTCGGTCACCATCGCGGCTGTGTTGTCGTCGTCGGTACTCACGGTTGCTCCTTCGCGGTGTCGAGCTCGGTGTTACCGCTCGCCCCGATGATCGGGGGCCGGCCGAGCGTGCTGCTGACGTCGGCCAGGCGTTGCGTGGCGGTGCGTTGTGCGCGGCCGATGCTCACCAGGTGTTCGAACAGTTGGTCCTGGGGTAGTTGCTCGGCGGCTTCGGTCAGCGACGTGGCGGCAGCGTGGAAGCCGCGCCGGTAGGCGGCGCAGACCACGGTGATCGCGTAGTGCCCGACCGCTTCGGGGGCACCTCCGGCCATGGTGGCATCGGAGAGGGCACGGCTGAGCTGCATGCCCCGGTGACCGGCCGATCGTCCCGTCTGGGTCAGAGCGGCGGCGACACTCGCCGGATCATGGGGTTTGCCGGCCTCGATCTGGGCAGCGATGAGCTCGAACAGTTCCCGGTACACCGGCCGCTCGAAGTCGCTTCGGGTGAGGGTGCCGGTGATGGTGCGGGCCACAGACGAACTGGACCACAGCAACGAGCACAGGCACAGGGCCTCGACATCGGTCCGCGGGTCATCGAGCAGATCCCCGGCATCGACGGGGCCCTCCGCAGTCTCGTCGAGGACCTCCCCGTAGCAGGAGTCCGGCCCGGATGGTGCTGCACCAGCTGCAATCATCGCGGTGTCCTCCCCTCGTTGCCCGCAGTGTGCCGGATGGTCCCGACCCTGCCCGTGCCGTTCTCCGCGGGTGTTTCCCACTCCGGGCCCGGGCACGCCTCGGCTGTGTCCACCGGGCGGGGCTTGTGCTGGCAGTAACACGCTCGGGTCACACCGCACCGACCCGCCTGGGTGTCCTCGCACTGCTCGACCCCATGTGGCACCCGACACGGTGCACAGATAGCCATGATGGTGTCTCCTTCCTGGTCCTGGTGTCCCGGGTTTGGCCGGTCCAACCTTTCTTCGCCCCCCGCTGGCAAGGAACGAAGGACAGGCGGGATGACGAGGAGCGCAGTACCCGCCGCAGGCGGGCCTGGCCCCTGGTGGAGCGCAGCGGGCCAGGGGTAGGTAGCGACGAGCACCCGCCACACTGAGAGCCCAGCGGGCAGGAGAAGGCAACACTCTCGCCGCCGCTCTGTGGGCGGCGAGGACAGCACCAGGCCGGAAGGTGGCGCGCAGCGCCCGGCCTGGTTCCGCATCCATGGTCGTTCGTCGGCGGTCTGTCATGCCGGCGCGGGCGGTTCGATGGTGGGCAGCATCGCAAGGGGGTCCTCGGTGAGGTCGCGGTAGAGCTGGGTGAGGAACGCTGCCAGGTTGGCGCGGTCGCGGTGGTCGTCGCCGCTGGGCGGTGAGTCCTTGATGAGGATCGGCTCGGCGTCGCCGACGCGGACGGTGCACGAGCCCATCGGCGTGCCCGACTCGGCCGCGGCGTGATGTTGATGCAGCATCAAGACGGTGGCTAGCGCTTCGGCGAGGGCGTCGTCGTTGGTGGTGGCCGCGCCGGTCTCGGAGCGGTCGGTGCGGACGGTGTAGGTGATCATGGTGGGTGTCCCTTGCTCGGTGGACGTCTCTGGATGGGTCGGGGTAGCTGGGCTCGAGGGTGCCGCGCCAGCGGTAACCTCGAGCCCAACTGACCGGTGCTCTGTGGATAACTGGGAGGGTGCGGACAACCTGTGCCCCACACCCTCCCAGCGGTTCAGGAGTGCTGCGGCAAGGTGGCCTTGGCGATGGTCGCGGCGCGGGTGAGCATGCCGAGGGTGCTGGCGTGCGCGGACTGGTCGAGCACCCGGAATAGCAGCACCCCGACCCGGATGTGCAGACAGTGGCGCCGGTGCGCCCAACTGTCCAAACGGCCCGGCGCCAGGGTGTGGGTGCTCACCCCGCACCGGGGGACCTCACGGAACCCGACGCTGATCGCCGGAAGGTAGGCCTCGTCCCGATCTCCGCACTGAGAATCGTCGGGTCCAAACGCTCGGGTATCCCCTTGGCCGCACCCTGGGAATCGGCGAACGCCTCGGCCAGCGCGTCCACCTGGTCGACAGCGGTGAAGCCCAGCAGCAACGTGCCCCAGGTCAGCGACAACCGGGCGCCGTCCTGTCCCGCGCCGTGCACGTCGATCGATGCGTGCTGCGCACCGGCCAGCAGGGCGATCGCCCGGGTGCTGATCGTCTGGTCCTCGTACGACACCGTTCCCCGCGCCCTCTTCGGCGTCCGGGTGCTGGTCGTGGTCTGCCTGGTCATGGTGTGCCCCTTTTCCCTTCGTGAGGCCCGGTAGGAAACGCGACCCCGAGGTCAGCAGGTGGGTCCTGCCAACCATTTCCCGGGGCCGCCCGAGCACGGAGTGCTCAAGGGGCGGGCGCAGCGGTCCGAGCGCAGCGAGGAGGTGCGGGGGTTCTGAGCAGAGTTTGTCGCCGGTCTCGCGTCAGCGACCGAGCGGAGCGAGGCGTGGGCCGGCGGGAAAGTCTGGGCAGGTTCATCGGGCCCTTGCCGTGGAGTCCGCACCCACCCTTGACGGAGTCGGGCGGCCGGGGAAACAACCACGACGACGGACCCGAGCCCTGGCGAGGGGCTGGCGGCGGGCACAGCAGCGGTGACCGAGCGCCAGCGAGGTGACCGCTTCGATGTTGGTGTCCCCAAGGCGGTGCAGCGCCAGCGAGACGGCCGACGGACACCAGGTCTTTGAAGGTCGGTGATCCCACCTGACCATCCGAGGTGGTGGAGGGGCGGGAGCTACCGCAGCCGGGGGGAACCCCTGACGGCATACTGGCACAGGAGCGTTTCGGGCGGGTCAGTATGGGAGGGGTTGTGCGGCGGCGGCGGGTACTGCCCTGGGGGGCGTTGTCTGACCGTGAGCTGATGGGCACGGCACGGCAGAGGGCATGGCAACCGTCCGGTATGGATGCCCCACCGGGGTGGTGGGTGGCGGCGCAGGTGCTGCACGGGTGGGTGGTCGTCCCCGACGGTGACCCGCACAGTGTGCTTACCGGCGCGGTGGCCGCCCAGGTGGTCGCCGCGGACCTGCGCGCCACCTCGTGTTCGGTGGTCGCCGACCGCCCTTGGGTGGCGGCGGTGACCGAAGCGGCGGATGCCGCAGTGTCCCCCCATGTGGTGCACCGGCGCCGGGCTGGGTTGCGGTTGCTCCTCGCGGTGACCGAGGCCGCCGAGGATGACCCGGAAATCGAGCTGGCAGAAGCGGTCGCGGCGATCCTGACCGCCCGCACACCGCCGGAACACCGGCGGGCGGTGCGGGTCCTGACCGACCGGTTGGATGCGAACCCTCGCCGCTACATTCCGGTGCTGGCCCCGGCGTGGGTGCTGGTGTTCGGCCCAACGTTGTTGGGGGTCCTCGATGAGGTCAGCGACCAGCTCAGTGTGTCGCACACCGGGAAACCCCCGCTGCGGGCGGCGGCATTGCGCCGCGCCCAGCACACCACGGTGCACCAGCTGCACGCCACCGGGCAGGTATCCACCCGCGCCCTGATCGGGATGGCCGGGGTCGCCTCAGGCACCATCCAACGGTGGATCCATCACCCCCCGGCGGTGACCTTGCAGGGGGTGGGGCTCACGGCAACGGAATGCGCCGCACGCGGCGGGGTGGCACCGGCGACGTGGCGGGCCTACGTGCACCGGGGTCAAGCCCCACCCGCGCGGGGCGGGTCGCCGACTCTGCGGTTATGGGAGGAAAGCGAAGTGGACACGTTCCTCGCGCACCGGCCGGGCCCGGGTGCACGCACGGACCTGCGCCGATGACCCGCCGGACCCAGGCGGTGCAGGCGCGCTGGCAGGAGGGCCTGTCCCGGTTGCGGGCCTACGCCGAGGCCCATGGTGGCGCCAACCCGCACACCAGGCTGGTGGTGGACGGTTTCCGGCTCGGGCGGTGGGCCGCGGTGCAACGGGAACGGTACTGGGCGAACCGGTTGCCCCCCGAGCACGTCGCCGCCCTGCAGGCCGTACCGGGCTGGGACTGGGGACGCACCAACGCCGACCGGTGGAGCGAAGGCCTCACCCACCTGCGCTCCTACCTCGACGAGCACGCCACCACCGCGGTGGACACCCGCACCGTGCACGAGGGCTTCGAGCTGGGCGGGTGGGTGGCGCGGCGGCGCAGCAACTACCACCAGGGCACCCTGTCCCCCACCCGCATCGCCGTATTGGAGGCGTTGCCAGGGTGGGTGTGGACCCGGGCTGAAGACCAATGGCCCCACGGCCTGAAAGCGTTGCGTACCTACATCACAAAGCACGGCACCGCAGCCGTGCCCGCCGATACCACCCACCGCGGCTACCCGCTGGGCCGGTGGGTGGCCGCCCGCCGCGCCCAGTACCAACGGGGCACCCTGAGCCCGGAACAGATCGCCACCCTGCAAGCCCTACACGGGTGGGTGTGGGACGTCAAGGCATCCCGGTGGGAACAGGGTCTGCGGCTGCTCACCGCCTACGCCCACCGCACGGGGGCGCCGAACCCGGATTCCTTCTACGTCGAGGACCTCGAAGGCACCGAGGGCAACTTCACTTTGGGGGCGTGGGCCATGAGCCGGCGCAAGGAGTACCGCCTCGGCGTCCTCTCCCCCACCCGCATCGCCGCCCTGGAAGCGATCCCCGGGTGGGAATGGAATCCCCACGACGCCGCCTGGCACCGCATGTTCACCCACCTCCAACAAGCCGCCCACCACCACGGCTCCGTCGCCCACATCACCCAAACCGCCGTCATCGACGGAGTAAACATCGGTCACTGGGTGATGACCCAACGCACCCGACACCGCCAAGGCCGCCTCACCCCCGACCGGGTCAACGCCCTGCAAGCCCTCCCCGGCTGGAACTGGGCGCCGCACACGGGCCCATTAACGGCCCTTAGTCACACCGAATCTGCCGACACCCCGTGACAGCTAACCCCTGGCGGGGGCTCCACTGGTCTACCTGGCGGCCACTTCCGTGGTGCGACGACCGGGCAAATCCGCCGATCCCGAACCGGGGTCACGTGCCGCGGCGCAGTGGGTTCGTCAAGGCAGCGCCTTCCTGCGAGGATCGGGACATGGCTCATGAGGCGGTGGACATCACCGAGAAGTTGTCGTTGTTCTCCGAGCACTGGTCGCCGAAGGTGGTGGCTCGACTCAACGACTACGAGATCAAGGTTGTGAAGGTCAAGGGCGAGTTCGTCTGGCACACCCACGACGACACCGATGAGCTGTTCCTCGTCGTTGCTGGTGAGCTGAGCATTCAGCTGCGCGAGGGAGACGTGAGGCTCAGCGCCGGCCAGTTGTTCGTCGTACCGCGCGGTGTCGAGCACTGCCCGGTCGCGGAGGGGGAAGTCCACGCGCTGCTCATCGAGCCGACGGGCGTCGTCAACACCGGCGATGCCGGTGGTGCCTTGACCGCTGCCTACGACGACTCGCTGGCCTAGCTCACGGGGGACCTCCGACGTCGGGCAGCCCGATCGCTGAGCGGGGCAGGGCGGCGCTACGACGCGTCGGTCAGTTCTCGGTAGTAGTAGAGGATCGGCTGGTCCTGCCCCGGCTCGCTGTTGCGGTAGCCGTGCCGCGCATAGAACCGGCGGGCATCGGTGTCCTGGCCGTCGACGTTGATCTCGAGCAGTTCGCCGCCACGCGCCCGGGTCACGGACTCAGCAGTCACCAGTAGCGCGGAGCCCACTCCCTGTCCGCGCAGCTCCGGGACGACGTAGAGCTCATCGAGCAGCGCAACCCGACCCTCGTACCACACGTTGGTGCGCAGCGTCAGCACCGCGACGGCGACCGCTGGGTCGCCGACCAACAGGGCAATCGTGGCTTCGCCGGCAAGGAGACGTTCAAGGCGCTTCGCGAGAACTACGGGCCCGGGCGTCGCGGTGTCGTACTCCCGATTGAACGCATCGAGCAGCCGGGCCACGGTCGCGGCATCGGCCGTCGTGGCCACCCGGGGTGTCTCAGGTGGAAGTCGGTTCATACGGCGAGTGTGTCGCAGACGACCGTCATCAGGAACGGACTCGAGGCCGACCTCGCCAGATAGCGCCGACAGAACTGCGCCCCATAACTCGGCAAGTCACGCCCCGAGCAGGGGGGCCACCGCTGTCGATTAACCCTCATTTGCCGACACTGCCCAGCCGTGGACGTCGACGCAGGTAGTCACTGTCGATAACTCGCGTCGGGAAACAACGACGGTTAACCCACGACTGGGGTTATTGTCGACGGATGTTGGTCGGATACGCGCGGGTCTCCACCGCGGAGCAGAACCCGGACCACCAAACCGATGCCCTGGCCCGGGCCGGTGTCGCCCGGGACGACATCCATGTCGATCACGCCAGCGGCGCCAAGGCATCCCGCCCGAAGCTGGACCTGGTGCTGCGGCTACTCCGCGACGGGGATGTGCTGGTGGTGACCCGGCTGGATCGCCTCGGACGTTCGGTGCTGCACCTGGTCACCCTGGGTGCGCAGCTGCGTGAGCGCGGGGTCGGGCTGCAAGTGGTGGAGCAGGGCATCAACACCGCCACCGCCGAGGGCGGCGCCATGTTCGGGATGCTCTCGGTGCTCGCCGAGCTGCAGCGGGAACTCATCGTGGCCAACACCCACGACGGACTGGCCGCCGCCCGGGCCCGCGGCCGCCGCGGTGGACGACCCCCCAAACTCACCCCGGATCAGGTCGCACTGGCCCAACGCCTCTACGACGCCGGGGAGCACACCGTCGCCCAGATCGCCGCCATGCTCGGCGTTCCCCGCAGCACCCTCTACGGGCACCTCAACAAAGCCACCGTCGGTACCCGACCCCACGCCCAGAAGACAGCAGCGACACCGTCTCCGCCCGTCTCGGTGTCCCCACCCGGTACTGATCGGTCCGTCAACGGGCGCACCCATGACCCCGCGTCAGCACCCCGACCATCCCGGGCGTGCCCGAGCTGCGGGCACGAACCCACCACGCGGGAGGAAGCCACCACGCAACGCGCCGACCTGGCCGTCACCTGGCTCAGCGCCGACCCCCACCGGCCCGGACAGCTCCAACCCCGACAACACTGCCGCCACTGCCAACCCCACGGACCCGTGCTCGACCTCGCGTGTGCGGTGTGCGGTGATGGACCCATCCTCGCCGGCGACCTCGCCACCGCCGCGACCGACGCCGGTCCCCCACCGAAACCCGTGCAGCAGTGGTTGGCCGCCGACGGCTGGCAACTCACCCCGAAGTTGCTGTGCCCCGACCACCGAACCGAGTCCGCATTGTGAATCCTCCTGCTGCTGCTGGTCCCGAGCTAACCCGCGCGAAGGGAAGCTTGCCGTAGTCACTGACGAACAGCAGTGCCATACCCGTCGTGCCGCGCGAGGCGCCGTTCATCCGGTGGCGCAGTTCCTTGCCCAGCTCGTCCGCTCGAACCCGAACGTCGGCAGCCAGCTGCGGCTCACCCGTGTCCTGGGTCAGGTAGGAGGCGAGCCCGAAGCTGGCCGACACACCCCCGGCGATCGCACTAACCGGTGGTCCTGCGAACCCGCCCACCGCCGCGATCTTGCCGATCAACTCGAGGACGTATGAAGTCGAGGTCTTGGCCCCGCCACCGCCGACCTGGCGGAGCACGGCGCACTACTCGGGCGAGAGCTCCTCGCCCCGCTGTTCGTCGGTACGACCAGGTGCTGCGCACGATCATGGAGCTGTCGGTCCCGAAACAGCTGGACCAGCAGCGACCAGCCGGAGCCGCCGACCCCGCAGGCCGACCAGAAGCGCAACTCCGACGCGGAGCGCCAGTCGCGCCGCCCGGAGCTGGGCGGATGCTGGCCGTCACCGCGCCGAACAGGACGGTAACTATCGACACCTTGTCGGGTAACTGCTATACAGACAAGTCCATACTGTATGCAACCTCAACGGTTGGCAAACGATCCTCGGAGGCGATTAATGTTTGGTGTAGGCATGGCGGTCATGGTGGCGGCATTGGCGGCAGCACCGCACGGCACCACCACACCACCA
>JAABVA010000997.1_pt1 | contig 31931 bp, 28 predicted proteins | sample 5560331 | NCBI WGS metagenome assembly JAABVA01 (sample SAMN12812661, study PRJNA571458) | rock metagenome | isolation source: Antarctica rocks | place: Antarctica: Victoria Land, Mt New Zealand sud | collected 2016-01-07 | reverse complement strand
GCGGCGGGCAGACGATGCGGGACCGTCGCGAACGTGCAGTAGTGACAACGGTCCCGACAGAGGCGGGTCAAAGGGATGAAGACCTTGCGGGAGTAGGTGACCATCCCAGGACGACCGGCCCCGAGCATGGCCGCATCCCGCACCCGAGCCGACGCGGTGAACAGGGCCTCCAGGTCCTCACCTCGCGCGCCCAGCAGGACCAGCGCCTCCGCCTCGTCCAGGGCCTTGCCGGCCCGGACGCGGGCCGCGGCTCGTCGCATCGAGGAATCAGGCACGCCCGGGAGCCTAGTGCCTCCCCATGACCAGAAACCGCGCGCGTCGCGACCCCCTGCCGAACCCCGGGAACCCACGGTCCGGCCCCCGGTGCACCGGTCGCCGATTCCACCACGGGAGCCCCAGTGGCCGCCGGACGGCTCCGACGAGGCGCGCCACCTCTTCTGTCACGAGCGGCGGCGAGCGCCGCTGTCGCGGCCGACGCGTTCGAGGATCTTGGCCCGCTCGGCGCGTTCGGAGACGTCACCGTTTGGGTCCGCCGACACGCGGAAGGACGCACCCTCACGGCAGCGGCCGGGCGCCCTCCAAGCGTGTCGGCCGTCGCCCGCTGTTCGGCGTGACCCGGCGCCTGTGACCGTGTCACGGAACGCGCGACTCTCGGCATGTGAGGACGTCAAAGCGTTGCGGGAGCGCGCTGTTGTAGTTCTCGAAGAGTGCTTGCGGGGTGGCCCAGTCGAGGGTCTTCCGGGGCCGGTGGTTGACCTCGTTGGCGACTTCGAGGAGGCGCTGTGGGCTGTGGTCGCTCAGGTCGGTGTGCTTGGGGAAGTAGTCCCGCTGCCACGGGGAGTGCGCGTCGCAGAAGTACACCGGCATCGCCGTGGCCCGGGTGACGTCGAGGTGGCCGGCCATCTCTCTGCCTTGATCCGACGTCAGCGACCGGCGCCACGCAGGTGGTAGGGCGGCGAACACGCCGATGAGGCCATCGCGTAGCGCGGCCGCGGACCGGTCGTGGCCGAGGTGGACCAGGACGGCCTGGCGGGTGGTGCGTTCGACCAGAATCCGGATCGCGGAACGGTTCCCGATACCCATGATGAGGTCTCCCTCCCAGTGCCCAGGCTCGTCCCGGTCGGCCACCGTGGTCGGGCGCCTGTCGATCATGGTCATTGCACTAGCCCTCGGGCCGGCGCCCATCAGGCCGGCGGCGCCGGCGGTCCGAAGCGGCATGCAGGTCCGGTCCCGGACCAGGCCACTGCTCACGTCGTAAATCGCCTGGTAGATGGACTCGGTGCACGGTTGCCGCAACGAATTGCCGGCCCACTCGACGTGCAGGGTGCGGCTGATCTGCTGCGGGCTCCACCGTTTGGCCAGCAGCTCCTGGATTCTTGTGCGGAGCCGCTCGTCGTTGTCGACCCGCCGCAACCGGCACCGTTCCCGACGCTGTGAAGCTGCAAGGTGCGCCGACGAGGCGCGGTACCGCCCGGCTGCGTCGGCGTTGCGGCGTAGCTCACGGCTGACCGTCGCACCGGCACGGCGGAGCTCTGCGATGGCGCACCGCTCGTCCTCCGCCAGGTACCGGACCGAGATCGTCATCGACTTGATAATCACCACGGGCGGGATAGCGCAACGCCCGGGCGCCGGCCGCCTCCGGACCTTCGGCGAGCCGTTCGGGCCGTAGTCGAGGTAGGAGTCGACGATGCTCCCGTCCGGCTTGAGCATCGGCTGCGAGTTCTGGGTGTTCGCGTGCGGGGCACTGACGTTCACCGGGGCGCTCCACGTCGCGCCGCCATCGTCGGAGACCACCAGCGCCTGCGGCGACCCATCCGCGTTGCCGAACAGATCCGTCAGGAACGGGGTCCAGAACTGGTAGAGCCGCCCGCGGTGCGCACTGGCCGCGCTCGTATCCAGGGCCGTCTCCAGCGCGTCGCCGTCCGCCGGCGGCGGCAAATACCATCAGGTGATCGAGGGGGCAGCCCTCGACACCAGCCGCAGCCCGGTCCAGGCCGCCACCGCCCCACCAGAAGCAACCGCCGTGATGCAGCCCTGAGCCGCCGACACGGTCAAGCCGCGTGGTTCGCATTGGCCGCCACCCCGGTCCCGCCGGGTAGCGCACGACCGGTGACGACCAGCTCCCACCACGATGCGGCGGTAATCGAATCCACCAAGTCAGCCCGCATCCCGTCGAACCAGGCGTCATCTTGGAACTTGCTCAGGTGCCCGGAGGTGCCCGGGTCGACCGCCAAGTACCGCACGGATCCGCCGAGATACCACCGGAGCTCCCCTTCAGCGGACCCGCCGACGGCAGCTGGTGTCATCTCCTGCCCGCGTGACGGGCCCCACACGACATGCCCAGGACGTCGCGGGGTCCTCCGAGAGGTCCTGTGCACCCCGCCACCGGGCGCCGCAAAGGGAGCAGGCCGGCGGTGAGCCAGTCGTGGATGTCGTTGACATTCCAGTACGGCCAGCCGCGAGGGCCGCGACCGGCAGGGGCCGGCAGGGCGCCGGCAGGGGCCGCGGCGCAGCCGCAGGGTCAGCGCGGGCAGGCTGCCCACGGACATCCGAGTCAGTCCGCGGCGTCGATCCCTTCATCGACGATCCTCGCCCCGGGAACCACCTGTTGGCTGCTTGAGTAGTTCCTGGCGCTTGTCCTTTCGGACCTCGTAGATCTTCCAGCCGACCACGGCGAGGACGATGGCCGCCACCCCTATCGCCAGCCCGCGGCCGACCGTGCTCTCGACAGCCTTGTAGGACCGGCCGGCGACGTGCCCGAGGACGACGAAGAGCGTCCCCCAGATGATCCCGCCGGTGGCGTTCCAGATCAGGAAGGTCCGGTACGGCATGCCGGAAGCGCCGGCCAGCGCGGGCATCATCGCGCGGAAGAACGCCGTGAACCGGCCGAGGAACACCGCGCTCCCTCCGCGCGTGGCAAGGAAGTCCTCGGCCCTGGCGAGCTTGTTCCGGTGCTTGCTGAGCAGCTTGCTGTCCAGGACCTTGGGCCCGAAGACGTGCCGCCCGACCTCGTACCCGACGGTGTCCCCGACGATCGCTGCCACGACGACGACGATGATCGAGACTACGAGATTCGCGCCGCCGATGCTGGAGGCGACCCCGGCCAGCACGGCCGCCGTCTCACCCGGAACGAGGAACCCGACGAAGATCGCGTCTTCGGCGAAGACGACGAGCCCGACGAGGACGTAGACCCAAATCGGCGGCAGGTTCAGGATGCCGTCGAGGAACCCGCTCATCGCCTAGAAGTCGCCCCCGCCGCCACCGAAGTCGCCGCCGCCGTTGTCGTTCCAGTCCGCGCCGCCGCCGTTGTCGTTCCAGTCCGCGCCGCCGCCGTTGTCGTTCCAGTCCGCGCCGCCGCCGTTGTCGTTCCAGTCCGCGCCGCCGCCGTTGTCGTTCCAGTCCGCGCCGCCGCCGCCCTGGTCGGACTCGACGAAACCGCCGCCGCCCTCGTGGTTACCCTCACCTGCCCCAGACCACGCAGACGCCTGGACTCCTGGTCGACGAGGTCGTCCAGGTCGACATCCGCCTGAGACACTGGCAAGCCACGGTCGTCGACCTGGGAGAGCAACAGCAGGTCGTCCACGAGGTGGCGCATCCGCTGCGTCTCGGCCTCGAGGATGGGCATGAGATCTCGCCACGTCTGCTCTGACTGGTCGACCTGTCCGACCTCGAGGGACGCAGCCAGGGTGGCCAGCGGGGACCGCAGCTCGTGGCTGGCGTCCGCGACGAACCGGCGCTGGGTGCTGTGCGAGGTCTCCAGCCGCGTCAGCATGGCGTTCGTCGTCGAGGCGAGGTGGGCAATCTCGTCCCGGCTCCCGGGGACGGGGACGCGCTCCCCGAGACGGCTGGCGCCGATCCGCTCGACCTGGGTCCGGATCAGCTCCACGGATCGCAACGCCCGGCCCACCAACCACCAGGTGACCAGCCCGGTCAGGGCCATCAGCAGCGGCACCCCAGCCAGGAGAAGGGTGCCGGTCGTGGCGACCGCTTCCTGCTGGGCATCCTGCGTCGCGCTCACCATCACCACATACGGCTGGCCCGCGTGCTCCACGCCCTGGGCCACCGCCAGCGGCTGCGCCAGGTCTCCCGGTCGCGGCAGCAGTGTCCGTCCGCTGGTGTCCATCTGTCCGGGTGCGGGGCGGATCGACGACGCGGCGGCCGTCCTGGACGCCACCGACGTGAACACCACCGTCCCGCCGGCATCCAGGACCTGGACCAGGACCCCGTCGCCGGGGCCCGGCTCGTTCGAGGCGGAGCCGGCAGGGCCGTCCTCGCTGACCGTGACGGCGTCCTGCGCGAGGCGTGCCGCGAGGCCGGCCTCGAGCGACGAGGTGAGCGAGCGCTGCAGCAGCAGCACCAGGGCCAGCCCCCCCAGCAGCAGGGCAGCGCCCACGACCGCGGCGGCGACCGCCGTCGTCTGGCGCCTGACCCCGAGGGGTCGCCGTGATCCTGAGTCGCTGCTCATGGAATCCATTCTGGTCCGCTCAGCAGCGCTCAGCGCCGACTCAGCGGACATCGACGAAGGTATGACGACCAGCCGAACCATCGGCAGGACTCAACAGAAAGCGATGAATCCCATGCGACGCATCACCCCTCGCACCGCAGCCGTTGCCGCTCTCCTCACCGGAACCGCTCTGATCGGCGGAGCTGCCGCGGCGAACGCGGCTAATGCCCCCACCCCGCCGAACTCCTCGACAGCCGCCACGGCAACCCCGAGCCAGGACCCCCTGACCCCCGGAGACACCGTCGACAACCCGGCCGATCCGCAGGGGGGACAGCACGAGGCGACCAACGAGGCGGACGACGCCACCGAGGCCCAGTCCGGTCCCGAGCAGCCCGAGGTCGCCGACTCGGCCACCACGCCCTGACCGAGGGCACCAACCTGAGGGTGGTCCGGACACCGTCCGGGCCACCCTCAGGCACGTCGGCAGCAGTTCCGGCGAATGCGTCACGGCCGGGCCAGTCCCAGCCGCGGGTAGAGCACGGCAAAGCCTGGTCCAGCCCGGTGTTGAGGGCGCCCGCCAGGTGTCCCACGCCACTGAGCTCGAGGGAGGTCACCGTCATCCCGGCGGTCCTCGCGGCGGCAGCCACGCGCTGCACGCCCGGGCGGGACAGGGAGTCGTCGATCGAGACGGTGAAGACGGCGGGTCGTGTCCGCAATGCGGGCGCCACCGAGGATCGTCGCCAGTTTCTGGGCGTCGGATGCCGTCTGGTCACCGCCGACGATCTCGCTCAGGGTCCGCGCGGCGTCGAGGGCCGCACCCGAGTCGAATCCGCCGGGCAGCGGTTGCACCTGATAGCCGAGCACCTCGGCCCGGAAGGCGGCCAGCCCAGCGGGATCGGCGCAGTCGAACGTGATCTGCATCTTTGGCGCCCCAACGGACGGCCTAGGTCCTTGGCGTGGATCCTGGTCGACTTAGGCTCGAACCACTGGTCTTCGGCGATCGCTACCATGCGTGGGTTTCGCCGGGTGCCTACCCGCGGCCAGAAAAGGTGACCACACCTACACGCGACGTCATCTTCCAATGTGAGCTTGAACAGATCGCGGACGATCGGGGCGCTGAGATGATCTGGCTGGTCGGGCCATCGTCGACACCTGAGCTGCAGATGACCGGGTCGAACCTGATGTCACGCCTCGTGCCCAACATCGTCGACCGCTATGTCTACCTGCGCGCCTCTCCGAGGGTCTCGGGCCGTCCGCGCCGGACTTCGAGACGCAGGCCTCCCCACCCACCACCTCCACGAAGAAGGTCTTCTCTTCCTGAGCGCGCGACGAGCGGACCCTCGCCTACCCGGCCGTCAGGGACGAGCTGATCTAAGCCGTTGCTGCCAGCGCCCTTTCGCACGGTAGTCGTTTGATGGCCAGTCGGTCTTGGTATGTGGATCTACTCTATGGCCGCCGATCGGAACGTCCGTCTGTCGCCTGCCTAGGAGTCAAGACGCTCCTTGGTGCGCCCTTCCTCGTTCGTTGCGGAGTCGGCATCAAGGGCCCAGGGTTTGGAGGGGCCCGCGCGCCTGGAGATCATCACGGTTCTCAGCGCGGACTCAGTCGGGCAGATATATACATACTGGGTGGGATTCGGTTCCGTGCGGTCGATGAGCAAGACGGAGAGGGTCCATCCAGGGCGGCTCGAGTTCTCCGGCGCCGTTGGTGGTCCCCCTCGTCTGGTTGGTTTCGGACTGGCACTGTTTGCGGTCGTGGCGTTGGCTCTCACCGGGGTCGTCACCGTGTCGGAACCACACCCATTCCAGGCTCGCGACTCTCCTTATCTGACCGGCTGGGGCTGGTTGGACGGCTGGTTCCAGTACGACTCGGCGTGGTACTGGACTATCGCAACTGAGGGCTACTTCTACACGCCCGGCCAGCAATCCTCGATCGCCTTCTTCCCGACCTACCCGATGGTGGTGCGCGGCGTCGCGCAGCTCACCGGCGGCGACGTGCAGGTCGCGGGCACGATCGTCACCGTCGTCGCCGGCGCCGCCGCGGCCGCGCTGTTCGCGCTGTGGGCGTCCGCGCGCCTCTCCCCGGCCGCGACCCGCACGTCGGTCGTCATGCTGCTGCTCTACCCTTACGCGTTCTTCCTCGTCGCCACGATGTATGCGGATGCGCTGTTCCTGCTGACGGTGATCGGCTCGTTCGTGCTTCTCGAGCGGGGCCACCCGTGGCTGGCGGGCATCGTGGGCGCGCTCGCCACCGCCGGACGACCCGTCGGGATCGCCGTGGCGGTGGGGCTCGTCGTGCGGCTGCTGGAGATCCGGGCCGAGGCGCGCGCCGCGGTCGCCGCCGGAGGGCGGGAGGCGCCGGAGGCTCAGCCGCCCGGGCGGGTCAACGTCGCCTACCCCGAGCTGCTGGCCGCGCTCCGCCGGGTCCGGCTGCGCGACGCGGGCGTCCTGGTCTCGGTGCTCGGCTTCGCCGGCTGGTGCACGTACCTGTGGCTCAGCTTCGGGAACCCGCTCGCCTTTGTCGCGGCCGAGTCCGCGTGGGGCCAGGGCAGCGGCCCGCATACCTGGTTCAAGATCGCCTTCTTCGGACAGCTGATCAAGGGCGACCCGTGGCTGAGCGTGACCCTGGCCGTCCAGGCGCTGTTCTGCCTCGCCGCGCTGCTCCTCCTGCGTCGGGTGTGGCGGCTCTTCGGCTGGGGCTATCTCGCCTTCTGCGTCGTCGTCCTCGCCATCCCGCTGCTGGGCACCAAGGACTTCATGGGCACCGGCCGCTACCTGCTCGCCGCGTTCCCCGTCATGGCCGCCGCCGGCGACGTGCTCACGTCGTCGCGCCACCGGCGCTGGCTGCGCCCCCTCGTCCTGTCCGTCTTCGCGGTCGGCCTCCTCGTGGGGACGTCGCTCTACGCCCGGGGGTACGAGGTCTCGTGATCCCAGCGCTCGAACCCGAGCACTTCGCCAAGCTGTCGATCTTCTTCCCCATGTGGAACGAGGAGGACTACATCCACCGGGCCGTCGGCGCCGCCACCGAGGTGTGTGAGCAGCTCGTCGCCGACGGTGAGGTCGGCGACTACGAGATCATCATCGTCGACGACGCCTCCACCGACTCGACACCCGAGCTGGCCGACGAGATCGCCGCCGCCGACGCCCACGTCAAGGTCGTCCACCACGAGGTCAACCGCAAGCTCGGCGGCAGCATCAAGACGGGGTACGCCGCCGCCACCGGGGACCTGGTCCTCTACACCGACGCCGACCTGCCGTTCGAGATGCGCGAGCTGGCCCGGGCGATCCGGGTGATGCGCTACTACGAGGCCGACATGGTCTGTGCCTACCGGCTCGACCGCACCGGTGAGGGCCTTCGGCGTGCCGTCTACTCGTGGGGCTACAACTGGATGATCCAGCTGGCCTTCAACCCCCGGCTGCGCGACATCAACTTCGCGTTCAAGCTGTGCCGGCGCCGGGTGCTCGACCACATCCAGCTGGTCAGCGAGGGCTCGTTCATCGACGCCGAGCTGAGTATCCGGGCGCAGCGCCTCGGGTTCCACATCGTGCAGATCGGTGTCGACTACTTCCCGCGCACGCGGGGCATCTCGACCCTCTCCTCCCCCGCCGTCATCGGCACCATGCTCAAGGAGATGCGCGGGCTGCGGCGCCAGCTGAAGACGGTCCAGCCCGTCGTGAAAAGTTGAGCGGCCGGCGTGGCAGCCCACGGAAATGGACAGCGCCAACGGCAGGCATCGCCGTGGCATCGGAGCCAAGATGGGTGTCCGCGCGAGTTGCCGTAAGTTCGGGCCAAGGTCAACCCGCGGCCGAGGCGTCTGCGCGAACGTGTCCAGGAGGAGGTGGCCTGGCGAGGGCCGTGTGCGGCGTCGAGTGGCGCAGCCGGCGTTGGGCAGCTTTACGCGTCAAACCGTCCGAATGACGGGGGCAGAGAGTGGCAACCCGTCGACCATCCATGGCTCGTTGCTGCCTGGGTCGATGCCGCTGAGTGGACGCGACCGGCTGGTGACAGCAGCGGCGTTCGCCGCCGGGACCGTTATCCTCATCGCTCGGCTGCGGGCGCGCACCCTACCGCCCGGGATCTTCGCGGAGGACGGCCCGATCTTCTACCTGGAGGCGGACGAGATGGGTGCGGGTGCCATCATCCGCCCATACGCCGGCTATCTGCACCTGGTCCCGCGGCTTGGGGCCGCCGCGGTCGCCCCCTTTGGGCTAGCCGCCGTACCCGTCGGGTACGCGCTGTACACGGTGGCGGTGACCTTGGCCACTTTCGCGCTGGTGCTGAGCCCCCGCCTTGACCGGGTCATCCCTTCAGTGTGGGGACGGGCCCTGGCGTTTGTCGCTGTATGCCTGGTGCCCCAATTCTGGGAAACCTCTGCGGTCCTGGCTTCGCTGATCTTCGTGGGCGGGGTGGCGCTGCTGTTGATCGGACTCTCGACGACACCGGCGACCCGCCCCGGACGGACCGCGGAGACGGCTGCGTTGTTGGCTCTCGGGCTAAGCGGCCCGCTGGTGACCTTTTACGCACCCCTGTTCGCCTACCGCTGGCTGCGCGACCGGAACGGACACAACCTGCGGCTGGTGATCGCTGCTGCAATGACGGCGGCCGTCCAACTGCTGATCTTCCTGCACGCCGGCAGGCCATCCGCCACCTTCACGCTCGACAACGCCCCCGCCGCCTACGGGCAGCGGGTGGTGGGTGAACTACTCGCCTCCCCGGCGGCGGCGAGGCAGGCGTTCTGGTCCCAAGGAGCCCTCACGAGGATCGTGTTGGTATGGCTGCTGGCGGTGCTGCTGGTGGCCGCCGCGGAACTTGGCCTGGGAGCGCTGATCGCGGTCGCAGTGACCATGTTTGCCTTTGGCTGGGCTGTAAGGACCTATGACGTCCTGCTCCTCGACCCGGCCAATGGGGACCGGCACATGCTTGTGCCCGCCGTGACGCTGCTCGTGATTACTGTCGCCGGGTTCACCACGGCCGTCCATCGCGTTCGGGGGCAAGCGGGAACGGGCACCAAGCATCGCGGAGGAAGTGTGGGGACGGACGGGGCCGTCAGCTTCCGCCGCACCAGACTGACTTATAGAGAGGTCCGGTCCCGGCACGCGGTCGCGGCCGTGGTCGGTGTCGTCGCTTTGCTCATGACTCTGCCGGGGATCTGGGCGGGGGTCACCATTCCCGCATGGAACTACCGACCGAACCAGGACCAGCTGAGCACGTTCCAAAATTGCGTGAATCAGGGACGCGAGGACTGTCCGCCGGTAAAGATTCCACCAGGCGGCTTCGACATCCAGGCTGTCCCCCTGTCTGTCCGCGTCCAGAGCAGGGTGGTCTGGGCCTCTCGGAAAGTGCGGATCGTGGGGGCCGCGGCACCCGTGTGGGCATCGAGGTCGGTTGAGAACCCCGTGTCCGTTGCGTACGCAGACAGCACACAGTGGGCCAGGTCGACCTCAAAGTGGGGCGGGTCGATTTGCGTCGCCGCGACCACGGCCCCTAACGCAGGGGATGAGCCACACAAGCACGCGAGCCCGTGACGATCGCACCGGTCACATCGGTAGCATTGATTAAACATCTGAGGGACCTCCGGGTGCCCGCGATTCTCAGCGACGGCTCAGGACCCCGCTAACAAGTTCCGGAACCGATGGGAACCCTCGGACCGACCCACGAATCTGTGTAAGTAAGGCCCCGGCCCGCAACCCCTCAGTCGACCCGAGCGGTCACTCCATACCGTCTAGCCACGAGGCATCGGACGGAACGCACGACTGCCGCGATCTGCGCGCTACGAGCGTGCGTCTTACCACCGCGCATGCAGCACCGCCCGGTGTCCTGTCATCCGCTCATGCCGCTGTCGGGAACGCCCGACCATGCCGCGAGTCGTGCTCGGTCCTGCCTGTGAGCGCTCGTGGACTGACCTGACCACTCCGTCGGACTCCCCGGGCTCCGCTATCGGGTCGGTGGCTCTCCAGGGGCGGCAGGAGGATAGGGCCAACTCCCTACGATGGGCGGCATGGCGTCGTCAGGGGTTCTGCTTTACCGGAGCTCGTTTGCGCGTCGGACCGCGGCCATGGTGACTGCTGATCTCACGACGGTGGATCGACCTGGTATCTGCGGTATCTACGGCACGGTTGAACACCCCGGCGGTCGGGTGCTGATCACCGATGACCGTGCTGCGCCCCTGGTTGAGGCGTTGATGCCGAATCTGTACCCGCGGGTGGTGAACGTATTCCGCGAGGCGGTGCGCTGCACGGATTTGGTGCGGCAGACGGACCGGTGGCACGGCGAACCGGCCACGTCTATGGTCTGCCGTGATCTCTCCGGCATTCCGACAAACCTGACTCTGCCGGCGGGGCTGTCCCTTCGCCGCGTCCACCGCGTGCCCAGCGACCCCAGCGACGGTGTGCCGTTGGAGAACGCGGCACGGGCCGGTTTGAACGCCGACCCGCAGATGGCTGAAGTCCCACTCCCGGGCTTCCTCGACTATCTGCGATCGATACCGCACCCCACCCAACTGCTGGCAGCGGTCGACGCTCAGAGCGTGGTGCGCGCAACCGCCGGCTGCAGCGCCCTCGACGCCGACGCCAGTGCCTTCTTCATCAACACCGACCCGCGATGGCGAGGTCAAGGTGTCGCCACGGCCATGACTGCGTCCGCGCTGAACTGGGCGTACGAGTCGGGCGCGAAAACGGCCAGCCTCGACGCCAGCCCGGCAGGACTGGCCATCTACCTCCGGCTCGGTTTCGAACCCGTCAGCCCGACCACGCTCTTCGCCCGCTTGAGCGTGTGATCTCCTCCGCAGCCCTGCGTGACCTCCCGACCCTGCACACGCTGCTTGTCCACACCCGCGTGGTAAACGACCTTGACCACAGCCCGTTGTACGACCTGCTGCACCTGAACTCGGTTTGGCTCAGGCCCGGAGCACCACGAGCTACGCCGCCGACTGCAATGGTCCGGGTGATCCTCAACAACCCTAAATGCCGCTCTCCGCGCGGTCAGTCGGAGTCTGCGAGTGCGCGCGGGGAGCGACGCGCGCACCGTCCAGATTGCCGACCTAGCCCGCACTCCACAGCGACAAGGTGACACGAAACTGGAACTGTGCCACGCCACGCGGATGACACGAAAGTGGAACAGCGACACGAAATCCGGATTCCTACAACCCAACTGTAGGAACTCGCTGGAGTTGTCATCGCGCGGGAACCGTGACCTGCTGGTTCTCATCGGCCTGGTATCGCCGGCGTCTCACTAAACTGTCCAAATCCTCAGCATGAGGATGCGCGGCTCTGCTGATAGCGGCCGTCGCCCGGGTGGGCGCTGGGTTAGGCCTCTGGCGTGGTGGGATCTCGTAGGGGTCCCACTGCCGCCGACAACTGACCGGGTCTCCCCGTGCCCTTAACGCACGATCCTGCAGCGCTGCTACCCAGACCCCCACACTGCCCCTCATCTCCACCTCGAGCCTCAGAGCACTACACCAGGTCGCCAACTTGCGCCGCAGCCGCCCAGGTGCGATTCGACGTACAGCCTGACGCCATAGACGCTCAGCAGCGCATCTGCGCACCCTGGTCAACCAGGGGATGTTGCACCGGAAGAGGGTCGTTGGCTGTGACGCCGATTCTCATCTGACCCTGTTGGAGCTCATCTTGTCGCGGCCCAGCACATCCGCTTCTCGTGGCTGTTCGCCGAGTGGGACGACGCCCGCCCCTTGACCAGCGACACCCCCGCCGGCGTCGCCGAAACAGGCTCCTGACCCATGTAGACCTAACCCGTTCGCCACGGATGGTTCAGGAGCTCGCGAGCCACAGACGCGTTGGTGATCAGGGTGGGGATGAACCCGGCCCGGAGCGCGGTCCGGATGGCGGCCGTCTTCTCACTGCCTCCTGCGACCGCGATGACTTCCGGGATGCGAGCGAGCTGGTCTCCACTGATTCCTATGAGCCGCTGGCTGAGTGGAGGGGTCACCACGGTTCCGTCCTCGGTGAGCAGGACGGTGCTGGTGTCGACTCGGACCCCCAGTTCGAGCAGTTCCTGACGCTCCGGCTCGGTGAGGTTGTCGTAGATCTGGGACTGCGGCGGGTTCCAGGACCCCATGGGGATGACGGCAACGTTGATGCGTTCGTACCAGTTGAGTACCTCGGCAAAGGTCGGCCTGGGCCCGCAACAACTTCGGGATGGACGGGTCGTCAAGCAGCAGCGGTGCATAGATGGGGTACGCCTCTCCGCCGGCTGCCGTCCGGCGGAGAACGTGAGTCCGTGCCATCCACGTTTAGGCCAGCATCTAAGGAGTCCGTCGGTCCCTATGCGGGGCGGGGCCCATGACTCCCAGACGGACGCCCCCGCGCCCGTTTCCGGTGATCGCGACGTCCCCCCAGCGTCGTTGCCGTCCACGATCCGGAATAGGCCCGCAGGTGTCGTACAACACCCATGTTGCCTAAGACCCAGTCGCCTCGTCGTAGGGAAGGGTCATCTGGCGTTCGTCCCGGAGGTGAGCCTGGTCTCGAGCGGTCTGGCTGGCGGTGGCGTCCCACGCATCAAGACCGGCAGGGGTGGCTACGCCGGGGCCTTGCGCGATGTCCCACGCTCGACGGTGTTGATGCCATTCCTGAACGAACGCGACCTGTAGCGGACGTGGCAATTGGGCGAAACGAGCCGCACGCAGGACCGATCGGCGGGTGTACTCGGGATCTGACAGCGCGGACACCCAACGTTCATGACGAGACCGTTCGGTCGGTTGACCGCTAGCTGCTCGTCGGGCCGCCCAATCGTTCTTCATCGTCGCCTGGGCCACCGGTGGAAGCGAATCGAACTGAGCAGCAAAACGGTCCATGCGGGCGGCACGCTCGGCGGGAGACAACTGACCCCACCAGCGACGCTGCCGGACCACGTCGCGCCGGCGCTGGCGAACCAACGCGGCCGCTCGGCCAGCCCGCCAGGCTGACCCTGCACGGCCAGCTCCTTCTCGGTAAGCCTGACGCTCCGCGGTGACCCTCGCCATCGTCACCTGATGGAGCGCTTGTGCAGCGCCGCGGCACGACCGGACGACCACGTCCGTGCCATGCCAGCATCCCTGAGCGTCAACAACCGCCATCCCCGCTCCCTGCAACTGGGTGAGGTAACCCCGGACCGTGCGGATCTGCCGCCGAGATAGCGATGCGTGTGGTCCTGAGCTCATGCCCGCCGACCGAGCCAGATCATCCATCATCAACCGTGGCTGGTGCGCTCGAGGCAGAACCCGCCACAACTGGTGGCACCCCGGGCCCAGGTAGGCCCACGTTCCGGGCGGGGGAGGGGCAGGCCGGTGGGGGGTGTGAGATACAGGTGTTGCACTATGCGACACCCCACTGTCCACCCTGGCCAGAATCTCGCTGGTGCCCTCCACCAGGGCGAGGAATCGGGGATCCAGAGCGAAGGTGTGTGAGGTGCTATCCCGGCGGGTGGGGTCGAAGGTGTCGCGGACCCGGCGCCCGAGGAGCCCGTCGAGGGTGTCCAGGGCCGCCGAGGCCGTCCGCAGGGACAGTCCCGTGTCCAGCTGCAGGTCCCGCAGCGGGCACGGCACGGTGAGGGCGTGGACCCGCTCCATCCGGTCCAGCAGGGTGTGCGCGACCAGCAGCACCGCTGGTCGGGCGCGCGGCGCCACCCGCCACTGCAGGCTGCCCAAGGCGTCCCTGCCGGCGTAGACCGCCTGCAGAACCTCAGGAGCGTCCACCGGTTCGGCACGGTGTGCGTTGGCGGCAGCGTGACGAGCTGGCGGCGTTGGGCCGACTGCCGCCTTGGTGCGGTAGTCGGCGTCCGTGCGCACCACCGCGTTCCACACGTTCCGTTCCCACCACCGCTGCCCGCGGGACTTGGCCTTGGTCATCACCCCGTCCGGGGACGACGTAATGACGGACCACGCCCTGCTCACGTCGTGACCGGTGCGCAGTAGCACCCCGGTGGCCAACAGCTCGAGCCCGGACCGGTCGCCGGCCTGGACCGGTGCCGGCGTCCCGCGCTGTAGGTGGGCCGCCCAGCCGGCCGGCAAATTCCGACTGGCGCGGGGCAGGGGGGCCAGCGCCAGTCGGGGTGCAGCGACGGGGTGGGGAGCCGATTGACGGTCCGGCGGTGCGGACCTGGTCGTTGCCCGCCGCCGCGGGGATCGCTGCGGCGGAGGTTCACCCACCGCAGCCCGCAGAGCACGTAGCAGTTGCCGCAACGGTCCCAGCGGCCGCAGCTGGGTGCCGGTACGGTGCGGCGCACTCAGTGGCCGGAGCGCCTTGTTGCCGCGCCGGCCACCGCGCAGGTCGACGCCCGGTCCGGCGATGCGGTGCTGGCGGCGTAACGTGGCCGCGTGGGCCTCCAACTCGTTCAAGGCTGAACCGGCCATGATCAGGACGTGGGCCCGTCCAGGTCCACCACCTGAGGGTCGGACCAGGTGCCACAAATCTCGTGCGCGGCACCAACCGGCGAGGTCCTCGACCACCGCGTCCCCGATGACACCGGCCGCGTCGACGTCCACGGCGACGACCTCGGGCCGCAACCGACCAGCGATGGTGATCCGCCGACCGGCCGACGGGTCCTGGCTGGCCCACGCCAGCCGCAGACCCTGCTCGAGGGAACTGACCACCACCCCGGCTGCCGCCCGGTTCGCCTCATCGATCGCAAACCACCGGTCCGGCAGGAACAGCAGGCGATCCAGAGCCAGCAGCAGCTCGTCGAACTCCGGCTCCGGCGGGGGAGTCCGGGTAGTCGGGGGAGGGCGGCGGTTCACCGGCCACCGCCCGCGCCGACGGCGACGTCCGCCGCGAGGTCGCGTCGGAAACGGGCAACCGTCTCGGCGCGGATGTGGAGCCGCTGCGCGATCACGTCACTGGGGAGCCCGGCGTTGGCCAGCCGCCAAGCGGCGGCCTCCCGCTCGGCCGGGTGCAAATGCACCGGGATACCAGCGACCGCCCGGTCAACGGCCACGTCGTCGACGAGCTGATGCCCGCCGGCCCTGTCGTCACCGGGTCGACCAGCGGCAGCGGTTCCAGGGTCGTCGATGGTGTCGTCGTCCCAGCAGAACGGCGGCGCCCACCCCGCTGCGGCCGCGCGGCGGGCGGTCACCCGCGACGGGCCGGGGGTCATCGAGAGGTCCAGGTACAGAGACCGGACCAGCCGAGCATGCCGCGCCGACACCCGCCGCCGACGGCGCCACTGGGCCACGGTGTTCATCGGTAACCCCGCCAGCTCGTCCAGCATTACCAACGGCCACCCGGTGGCCGCCAGAGCCTCGAGCCGACGGCAGGTACCCGCCGCCGTCAGCAGTGCGTCGTCGGGGACACGATCCAGGTCCAGGGCCAGGTCCAGCACGGCGTGCGCCGTCCACCTGTGCAGCCGCTTGCCGTGCCGAACGTGCGTCGAATAGACGAGGGACGACAGCGTCGCGGTCCCCACACCAGTCAGGACCGCCGCCGTCTGCAAGGAGATCTCGTACTTCTCGAGCACGGCGAGCAGGTGAGCTCGAGCCGGGCCCGGATCAACCCACCGCTCACCCCAGACACCGAGCCGCTGCAGCTCGGCCCGACGGCGCCGGTACCGGCGCCGGTGGGTGATCAGCGCCGGAACGTCACCCGTCAACGACTCGCGGTAAGCCGGTGCTGAGGCGTGAGGAGGGTATGGCTGACGCGTCGAGACCGCGACACGCCGATGAGGCAACTGTCGGGCGTCGGGCCATGCGGTTGCTAGATTGAGCATCGCAGTCCTTCGTGAGGGTTGGACCTGCATCCGCAGCTTGGCTTGGCGGCCAGGCTGCAGACAACAAAAAACCACCCGTGCTTCCCCTTGGCAGTGGGATTGGTGGCTTCGACAAAAACCTCGGACCGGTTGGCGCCGGCCGACTCACACTTGATGAACTAGGGCTCCCGTTGGCGCGGGGGCCTTGTTCATGTCTGCGGGGGAGTTCGCCCCGCTCGTCTAAGCGCTCAACTCAAGCCTGTCTTCCTGGGGCCGAGGCCCCGACCGCCGGCGGGGCTCTGCAGCCCCCCAGACGCGGGACTCAAGTAGCTGTTGGACCGTCAAACCGGCCTCGATCGCCTCAGCGTGGAGCAGTTGGCGCCGCTCCGCTGTCATCCGAAACGTCAGGCTGACCTCACGGGCCCGGCTGCGGTAATCCATCGGCATGTCCTCACCCTCCCAGGGTGGGAGTCCGGACGACCGAATATGCCTTCGAACGGCGTGTCGCATCCGCCGCGGCCAGGTGCTCGAGGCGCGCGCTTCCGCTGATGACCTCCAAGGCAGCGAACACCTGGAGCTGCCGTCGCGTTTGTCATCCGCCAACTGCTCGCCCACGCAACCATGTCCTGCGGGCGCCGGGAGCGTCAGCGGGTCAGGGTTTGGACCGCACCGCAGTTCAGGGTTCAGATCGCACCCCGCGGTTAGGTGGCCAGCGCCGTCAAAGACCGCTGCGCAACGTCCAGGGGTCCTCGACTTCGGTGTCAGCAGTGACCACCTCGACCCTCACCCTCGTCAGGGGGTGGGTCACCGCCGTGGGCACCAGCCAGGAACCAGCTGCTGCGCACTTAGCTCGATCCATTGCTGCTCTTTGCGTTGAGTGCGGACTAAGGCCGCGATCACCGCCGCCATTCCCACCACCCGGCCCACCGCCAGGTCGTCGCGAAGTTCCACCACAGGCTGGGACAGGCCGTCTGATCGGCGGTGAAGCAAACCAAAGGCCAGCCTCAAGAAAGGGATCACCGCCGCCGCCAGGCAGAGCTGCAGAAGCCCCACCAGCCACACCCGATCCGGACCGAGTGCCCTTGCCGGGAGAAACACAAATACGGCCGGCGGCCCAAACATGAGGGCGGCGGCTGCCAACGTCCGGGGGAGGGTTCCTGGGTCAGTGTCACCTTGGGCGATGTGCTGCAGCTCGTGCCCGACGTAGCCGCGTAGCTCCAGTGGGGACGCGTCAAGTGCCAGCCGACGTGGAAACGACAAGGTGTACCGCCCTGCCCGTGTTCGTCCCACGTGGGGCCCACCCCAAAGTGTCGTCTCCACCGTAGGAACCGAGATCCCCGTGCTAGCGGCAACGGACTGAACGACCGGCAGGAGCCGCTCCTCGGCTGAGCGACGCTTCCGGGTCACCCACATATCTCAACCATCGCACCTGAACGTGCGACTTCGGTTTGTGACCCAGGGCACTAACGGTGGTGGTGGCGGGTGAGCCAGGGAGAGGGGGCTCCATCCGTCGTGCGTACGGGTATCGCGGCGGCGTGCAGGGCGTCCAAGATCTGCTCGGCTGGTTCTCCGGTGAGGAGTTCGATGTGGTGCGCAGACAGGCCGACCTCCTGGTAGGCCTGGCGCAGCAGTGATGTCGTCAGCGGCACCGGTTGGGGAAACCGGGTGGCGATTGGTCCGTGTCGTGGCCGCATGGGAATGCGGTGCCGCTGCAAGAGGGCGGCGACGTCGGGATCGGCGTACAGGTCGTCCAGCAGCCGGTAGGGGTCGGCCTGCCGGTTGGTCGGGAACCCTCCTCGACGGACGGGGATGCCGTGGGCGTGCAGCGCCCGCAGCACCAGCTGGATGGTGGTTTGCTGGTCGGCGGCGATCTGGGTGGCGGTCCACTGCTGCTGTTCGTACCGTTCGCGCAGCAGCTGGACGTCGAGCTGCTGACGGTCCGCGCGGCTGGTCCGCGGCTGCACCCTGGTGCCGTTCTGCGTCAGCCATGCCCGTACGACGGGACCTGAGGTGTGGTAGCGGCGCGCGATCACCACCAGGGGCAACTTGTCGATCAGATACAGCCGCTCCAGCTCCTTCGCTGGGGGAGGAGGCGGATGCACGGGGTGCGGGGGAGGCGCGGCGGGCCGGCGTACCCCGAGCTCGCGGCGTCGGTTCCGGATCCGCACCGGCGGCACGTCGTATCGGGAGGCGATCGCGACGTCGTCCAGCTTCTGTTCGACGTACAGGCTCACAAGAGTGTCTCGGTCGATGGCAACCGGGGCGACCCGGTGACGACGGCGGGGGTCGGGGTGGCGCGGGATCTGATATCGATCAAGCGCGGCGGCGACCCGGGTGTCACTGCAGCCCAGCCGGCGGGCGACCTCGCTGATGGTCAGGTCCTCGTCGACGTACAGCTGCTGCAGCTGCGCCGCGGTGATCGGCGTTGGCCGCTGGTCGTCGCGCCGACCGGGCACCCGGATCGGGACGCCTTGGTCGGTCAGGGCGGCACGCACCCGGTCGGTGGAGCAGCGCAGCTGGTGCGCGATGTTGACGATGCTGACCCGGTCTGCTTCGTACAGTCGGCGGACTTGGCCGGCGTTAAGCGGCGGGACCGGCGGCCGCCGCGGTGGCGCCGCAGCGGACCAGCCGTTGGCCCGGACCAAGTCGTAGATGGTCGAGCGTGTCCGGTCAGTGAGGGCGGCGATCTGCGGGACGGTGTGCCCTTCGTCGATCAGCTGGCGCACCCACGCCGGATCGAGCACCCGGCGAGGTCCGCGGCGGGCGGTGCGTAGCTCGACCCCCGCCGCGTGCAGCCGGGCGGTGACCCAGTCCTCCCCGTGCCCCAACAGCTTGCCGATCTGGCCGGCACTGCTGCCCTGGTCGTACAGGCGCCGAACCTCCTCCAGAACCGCTGGGTCCTCGATGCGCTCCGGGGGCTTCACCGTCAGCCCCGCCCGCTTAAGCAGCTTGTAGACCCCAGCCACGCTGTACCCGCTGCGGGTGGCCATCTGCGCCGCAGACAACCCTTCGGCCACCAGCGCCGTCAACGTTGCCTCGTCCAGCACACGCCCATTGGTGGCGTTGCCCGGCGACCTGCGGAACACGACGCCGGCCTCCAGCAGCCGGTCGCGCACGAACTGCTCGGACCAGCCGCAGCTGCGGGCGATCTGAGCCGCGCTTCGCCCCAGCCCGACGTACTGCTCCTGCAACCAGTCGGCGCTCGGAACACCGCGACTCCAGGTCGGCCCGCCGTGAGCCGGCTCAGCGTGCTCGCGGATCGCCGGCCGACCGGGCACCCTCTCCTGGTTCACCCCGGCCCCTCCTCCGCGCTGGCCAGCCATCCGCCACCCAGGTTTGCGACTTCGGTGGCGTTGTCGTCGGCCGGTCGGTCATGACAGGCCACTACCCGCATCACTGGGCCGCGCTTACACGTTCCCGCAACATGTCGCAGAACTGCCGACGACTGGCTTCTTCCCGTCCCGGGTCCTCGAGCTCATCGTCCAGGTCATCGTCCAGGTCATCGTCGAGGTCATCGTCGAGGTCATCGTCGAGGTCATCGTCGAGGTCATCGTCGAGGTCATCGTCGACGCTGTCATGAACCTCGCTCTCACGCTTAATGCCGTCACCGGTCCCGGTACTTTCGCTGGTCCCTTCGTCCCAGACCAGCCAGCAGCCGTAGATACCCCTCAGCAGGTCCTCGAGCAGGTCGGGGGCGGGCCGCAACGGGTCCAGGAGACACAGCCGCACCTGGTCGAGCAGCGCGTCGACGTCAGGCTCGTCGCGGGCGAAACGTCCGGCGAGGCCACGCGCTTCGTCGATGGCCTGCTCCAGCCGGTACACGTCCGGTGCCCGGCCGGCGGCGACGGTCCTCGCCTCGTCGACCAGGTGGACGACCACCACGTAGGGATCCCTCTCCTCGAGCATGGCCAGGACGGTCGTCAGGGTCCGCACCGGCATCGCGTCGATGTCGTCGGCGAAGTGAATGACGGCCACTGCATCGACGAGTCGTGCCTGTTCGGCGGCAAGGTCGGCCGCGGCACGCAGCCAGGTCGCGGCGGCGACGGCGGCTGCCGCCGGATCGAAGTCGGTCAGCAGCACCGTCTCGTCCAGAGGGTCGGCGGCCAGCTGTTGACCGGCCGCTTCGACCTGGACCGGCGAGACGTCCACCCGGGACAGCAGCGCCGCCTGGCGGCCGCGGCCGGTGAGGTCGCCGAGGTCGGCGGAGAGCACCGCGGCGGTCTCGGCGTGCACGTCAGCGCTGACCGCGGCGGTCAGCTGCGCGTCGCCGATGGTGTGGCACGTTCGGGCGGCGCGGTTCGCGAACTCGACGGCGGGAATGTAGGACTCGCTGACGTAGCCGCCGGCGCTGGGAAGCTCTGGGTTGACGATCACCGAGCTGAGCGCGTGGAGGTCCTCGCGTCCGTCGACATCGCCGGCGACCAGGTCCGTGGTCACCGGTTGGACGTAGACCCGCCAGCACTCCGCGGCCAGGTGCGTCAGCTCGTCGGCAAGCTGACGCAGCAGCTGGAGACGCGCACCGGGGGAGTGGGCCAGGATCTGGGCGGCTGGCCCCTCTCCGCTCCACCAGGACACGATCAGCGTGCCGTCGCCGGTAACTGCGTAGCTGGACATCTGAGTGAGTCCACTCCTCGGTGCTTCGATCGCTCTGTTGGCGAAAGTGTCTCAGCCCCCGCCAGGGCGGTGCCCCGACTCGAGCTGCTCAAGGACTGCAGCTGCGGCTTGGACGGCGGGGTCTGCGGTGAACTGGGTCACGGAATCCACAGATAGGTGGCCACGGTGGGCGCGGTCAACGGTCTCGCGGACCCTCTCGTAGACCAGCGTCGGCGGTAGCGCGAGCCAACGCCCTAGGACCGGGTAGGGGTGTCCAATGTCGCCGTCGACGTCGAGGTGCCAGCCGATCAGGTCGGTCAGTGCGAGGCGGTCATGTCCGTCCCAGGCACCCGCATCCCAGAAGATCTTCGCCAGCTCGTCGACCTGGTCAACGGTCGCGAGGTCGACCAGCGCGGCGGCGGCAATCCCCGGCCCATACCCGCGTTCGGACCAGCGCTGCGCGATCTCGTCGGTCACGCCCAGGCGCTGATAGGTGACCCACGCCAACACTTCAAGCCGCGTCAGCGACGTGCCGTCCGGCTCGCCCATCCACCGCTGCAGGCGTGGGGTTAGCTCCTGCCGGGCCGCAGCCAACCGCGCAGCCTCCCGGGTTCGGAACCACGTCTTCAGCCGGTGCGTCGTTTTCGTGGTCATCCCGAGCCAACCCCCTCGTTCGACGTACGCGCCAACGTCACCGGGAGCGCCCCCGGTCAACCACGCTAGGACGCATTCCGACCGTCCACCGCACCAGCAGGACCGGTCGCCCAGCGCTCGTGAGCGGACTGGCGTGACATGCCCGCCGCCTTGCCAATGTCTGCCCAGGACATTCCCGCCGCGCGCGCAGCAGCCACCTCCAGGTCAACCATTCGCGTCGCGTCCATCACTGCGGCCAGGGACCGTCGAATAGACCGTTCGTGCTGCCCGGGGATGACGTGGCGTTCCCATTCCTCGACCACCAAATCGAGCACGTCGTCGCGTTCCTCGATCCACACATCGGCAGTGCCGCCGTCGAGGGGGACCCCAATCCGCCCAGCCTCAAGGCCCTCCTCGGCGGGGGAGTAGACGCGCTGCCACAACTTCTCACCCACCCAGAACTCGTGCTTGCCGGTCCAACTGGCCAGCTGGTCGTCGCTGACGTAGGCCGGGGCGTGGTGACAGGCAACGCGCCACCCGACAACGGCGGCGGCAGGCCGCAGCTCGACCGCTTGTCCCTGCGCGTCAAGCCGGCTCATGCCGTCGGGGCCGTACACGGGGATCCCGGCTAGTTCCGAACCGCCGCCGAGACGTCCGTCGAGGAAAACGCAGACGACGAACCCCTCATGCCGCCCCAACTCATCGGTCCAGCTCACCAGTTGCCCCCATTCTCGACCGTCTCGCGGTTCGCGAGCAGTTTCGACGCCAAGACGGTAGTGTCAGGAACACCCTGACACCATCTCGGGGGGCCGTCAAGGACTACTTGACATAATACTAATTATCGGCGGTTTTCTGGTCACGAGTTCCGCTGTCGCACAGAGAGATCCCGTGTTGTGCGTCACCAGAACTGGAGTGGCGTCGTCCTTAGCGGTTAGTGCCGACAGGGCCGGCGGGTCCGGTGCCTGGCAGGGATCCTGCTGCCGCGCGTGTCTTCGCTAGCTAGTCGTTATCGAGCGTTGCGACCGACGCGTTGGGCTGCTGAAGCAGGGTGCGTCTGCCCGGTCCGCTACCTGAACCCGCAGCCAGGACCCCGGCGAGCAGGCCTTGCGGGAGTTGCTTGTCACAGATGAGGGCACCCACGGTTAATGAAGAGCCCTTCATGGCCCTTGACAGGTAAGCCGGCCATCAGGCGCGGCACCGCCACCTCAAGTGCCACGAGACCCTCCCTCAATACGGCATACTCATGCTCATGACATGGTTCGATCCAGAGGAAAAACATTGGAATCGAACCGCAGTCATTGTCGCCGCCGCTGTTGGTGTTCTGACTGTTGCTCTTGGGGTTCTGACACTCGTCATCGCGCAGCACAGCGGCAATGATCAACCGCCGGCCAAGCCACTCGCAAGTACTTCATCAATTCAAACCCTGCTGCTGTCCACGTTGTCACCCTCCTCGACCACCTCCTCACCCCCGTCCTCGTCGTCCTCCACTACGAGGGAGACGCCCGTACCTCCGGCGGTTGAGACTCCACCTGTCCGTCATCAGGGCGTTCTCGAGATCGTGGCTCCGGCAGAGGACACTGCTGCCGCCGACCTGGATGCTCCTCAGAGCGATCCCAGGTGGGGTCGAGATGCGGAAACAGGTGACGGTCGGCATGAAGGGCCGCTCATCACGTCGTCATCTGTCGGCGTCTACGCGGACGGGAAGAGCGTCTTCATGGGCTCGGAGCCAGTGAACTATGCAGCCTGCTTAAATGCCTCAGACTACCAAGGGCTGCTAACCGCAATCGGAGACCTTGACGTAGGCACCAGTTTCTGCGTAGGCACAAGCGCGGGGCGCTACGCCAAATTGACCGTCGCGAACGAAGCTACTGCCACTCGCATCAAATTTGACATCACTGTCTGGGAGAAAAAACCTTAGACGGCTCAAAGCGTTATGCCATTGTCAGTTTCTCGGATAGCTCGTCCCAGTTCAGATCATGGCGACCCGCCGGGAAGAAACACCCGAGGGTGGCCAAGGATCCCGACGTGCATGTAGGTTCTCGCGTTTCCTGTCCAGGCGTCAGGCGGCTGACCTGCGGCGCGACAAGTTACTGAGACGCCGGTCGTCTCACGAACTTGTCCAGATCCTCTCCCTGCGCCCTCATCGCATCACCGAGGACCCCGCACGGCGGCCGTTGCGAGAGAAGCCAACGGACGTCCCGAGAGAGCGACGGCGGAGCCTGGGCCTGGTGGCCGGGTCACTGGGTGCCTGTCTGGGCTCCCCATCCGGCGAGGGCGATGATTTCCGAAGCGATGCTCTGGATAGACCGCTGGTCGGTGGACACCCGATGCACCTGCACCGGTGCTTGCTGCTCAAGGCGTCGCGCGGCGATGTAACTGCGCCGAACGTGCTCTGCCAGACCTGATCCGATCTCTCGTGCCGCGAGGCGTTCTCGCGTCGCCTCATCACTTGACGTGAGAAGTATCCCGACCGCGGTGACCTCGCCGCCCAACGCAGCGCTAAGGGTCGCCATCTCCAAAACGCTGACCGTGTTGGTGTAGATCAGGTTGCTGTAACCAAGCTCCTGGTAGTTGTGCCACATCGCGGCCAGGTTGCGGTCAGCGAGCGAGATACCTTGCCGCCACGGCGCCGGGTAGGCCTGATCCAGGTTGTCGCCCTCGATCAGCGCATGCCGCACATGCGAGGTGGCGAGCTGGTGGCTGGCTTCGAAGGCGACCGTTGACTTCCCGACGCCCGAACGGCCGGCGATGAAAATCACCTTGGTGGCGAGACGGTCAGACACGGGACAGATTCTGGTGCCTCCGCACGCGAGACAGCGGCATCTCGGTCAAGATGGGACCGCCGCCGCCGCCCGCGCGCCGCGACCGCCGACTCTTATGAGATTTCGCTACGCCGTGGACAGAGTCATGAGATTTGGACACGACTCGTGAGATCCAGCACCCCCATTAGGTTCTCGCCATTTGTGTCGCCGGCGCAGGCCGCTGACCTGCGGAGCGACAAGCTATCGCGATGCCATTCGTCTCACCATCTTGTCCGAATCCTCAGGGAAGCCAGGCCGGCAGCCGGGGTTAAGCCCAGATAGCCCGGTGCGGTCCGCAGGCAGGCGAGGGCGAGGGCGCGGGCTAGGCTTCGCGCCTATGTGTGCAACCGTGGTTCGGATCCGTCGCCCGTAGCGGCGCGGATCCCTCTCTGACGCATCTGCGCCGCTTCCGGCATCCCGCCGGGCGGCGCTCCGTGCTGCCCGGCTCCCATCAACCTAAGGAGCTACAGCATGTCCGCTCAACAGCGCCCCGGCCGTCACGAGCTTGGCCAGAACTACCTCACAGACCGTCGCGTGATCCGCCGCGTCGTCGATCTAGCTTCCGCGACAACCGGCCCGATCGTCGAATGGGCCGCCGGGAACGGTGCTCTCACTACCGAACTGGCCAGGCTGAACCGTCCACTTGAGGCAGTCGAGCTCGACCCCCGCAACGTGGCCGAACTCGTCAAGACGCTGGGGCCCCACGTGTGCGTCACCGAAGGAGACATCCTGCGCCACGCCCCACCGGCCCTCGGCTCAACCATCGTCAGCAACGTTCCGTTCCACATCACCACCGCGGTCATGCGTCACCTGCTGGCGCTTCCCGCCTGGGACACCGCAATCCTGATCACCCAGTGGGAAGTCGCACGCAAACGGGCCGGGGTCGGCGGCGCTACGCAGATGACAGCCCAATGGTGGCCCTGGTTCGATTTCCAGTTAGTCCAGCGGATTCCGGCCTCCGCCTTCGCTCCGCGCCCATCGGTCGACGCCGGCCTCCTGCTGATCCGACGCAGACCCACCCCTCTCCTCGACGCCGCTCGAGGGCGCTACCAACGCTGGGTCGCCCGCGTCTTCACCGGGCGTGGTCGAGGACTCCCCGACATCCTGAGCCGTAGTGCGGGCATACCCCAGCCCGCGGCTCGGGTGTGGTGCAGCAAGCAGCACCTCAGCGACCGCAGCCTGCCCAAGGACCTCACCGCTGAACAGTGGGCCGACGCCTACCAGCTGTCCAGCCGACTTCACTCGTGACCGACAACTTCGTGAGCAGATGCTGCACCGATGACAACTTCGTGCCTCGATGTCACCTTCGGCGCCTTCCTCCTGCAACCGGACCTCTGAGTCCTGCTGCTGACAACACGCACCGTCGAGCTGCGGGGTGCAGTGGGAACCCACCTGAACATGCCGGCTCACGAGGCCTGCTTCTGATCTGACCTGACTCATGCCACTCACTCGGTTTCGGCCTATCGTGAGCGCATCGTCGCAGATCAGCGCGTTGGGCTGGCCTGCAAATGACACACCCCGCCCAAGCTGAACTCACTCGCAGTGGCTGGGGCCACCCAAGGCGCTGACCTGCGACGATGCAGACGAGGTACTCGCGGAAATGGCCCGGGACGCCTCATAGCCCCTTATCGACGCACCCCGGTGGCACGAGTCGGGAGGCCTGCTTCTGATCTGACTAGCGATAAGAAAACATTATCGCTAGTCAGGCGACACACCGCCGGGTGGCCGTCCCCCTACCGCAACGGTGGTGGCGCCTATCCGCCGCAGGTCACGACCTACGGGCGGCTACGTGGCGACCCGGGCGATGTAAACCTGCAGCACGCCCGCGCGGAACGTCTTATGAACCCAGATCAGGCTCACTACCAGGCGGGATGCGTGCTGAGCGAGGTAGCCCCGACCGATGAGGACGGTGGCTGGCGAAACACATCCGGTCCTGCCGGACATGAAGGGAGTGTGACCACGGCTGACGGCCAACGCGAGGAGCGGTTCCGCACCCTGTTCGCGACCTCGTACGGCGACGTGCTGCGGTTCACGCAGCGACGCGTGCATCCCACTCATGCCGAAGATGTGGTGGCCGAGGCGTTCCTGGCAGCGTGGCGTCGCCTTGACGACGCCCCCAGCACGCCCGGTGACTTAAGAGCATGGCTGTTCGGGATCACCCGGAACTGCTTGTTGAACACCCGCCGCGGCCAGGAGCGCCAACGAGCCCTCGCAGTGCGACTCGCCGAAGTCGAAAGCGTGACCTCGCCGCCGGACCAGCTGGCGGAGGTAGTGACCCGACGCCTTGCCTTGGTCAGTGCTTGGCAGCGGCTTAGCGCCACTGACCAGGAGGTACTGGCCTTGACGGTGTTCGAGGACTTGACATCACCGCAGGCCGCCCGGGTGCTGGGCATCAGTTCGGCCGCCTACCGGCTCCGGCTGATGCGCGCCCGACGGCAGATGCGAGCACACCTCGACGTCGCCACGCCCGTGGTCATCGCCAACCCCGCCATCGAGGAGAGCGCATGCTGAACACCACCGACGACCTGCTCCTTCGCTCCCTTGACCCGGCCGACGCCGTCCTGAGTGAGCAGCAGCAGCAACGCGCGGAACACATGCTGCAACGCATCATCGTCACCCCGTCAAAACCCGACGACCGTATGAGGATGAACGGTGCACCACGCCGCCGAAGGACTTGGAAGGTCGCCTTCGTCGCAACGGCGGCCGCCGGCATCGGGGTCATGAGCCTGGCCTTCCCGGGAGTCGGCGGATCCGGTATCTCGTACGCATCGTGGACCGCGACGCCGTCACCGGTCACCGGGGACGACTTGCGGACCGTCGCGCAAGCATGCCGCGACAAGGTGTCCGATGCCCACGGCCCGGAGGGGGCCGGCATCGCCAACCTCGCCACCATTCCCGTGCTACTGGCGGAACGTCGCGGCGACTTTGTTGCCATACTCCTACATCAAGACAACCCGCAGACCTCCGTGTCCTGCGTAGTCCTCAACACGCCAGGGTCCAAAGACGTTCACGACGTCCAGGCCAGCGTCGGTGGCGGCGACGGGCCAGCCATGACCCCACCCCTAGGCCAGATCACCCAAAGTGACATCGCTCAGTTCGGCGGCCGCTCCCCCGCCTCCTTCACCGACGGCACCGTCGGCGCGAAGGTCGACAGCGTAACCATTCACGCCGCCGATCAAATCGTCAAAGCGTCCGTCCAAGGCGGCCGTTACTTCGCGTGGTGGCCAGGCCGAGCCTTCGCCGACGAGCCACTGCCGGCCAGCGGCCAAGGCGGCCCCCGAGTCATCATCACCTACGACGTGACCCTCACCGACGGGACCACCAAAACGAACGTTTCCCCCTTTGTGCCTCCACCGATCGATCCGCAACGGTCCTGACCTAGACACGCACCACCCGGACATCAGGAACCGCCCAGCGTTAGGCCAAAGTGGGCAGAACAGATGCTCCAGGACTCCCGAATTGGTGTCGTCACGAGTCCAGAAGTTCTGGCGCGCAACACGCGCGTCTTGCGGAGGCCACGACCGTCAACCGTCTCACCGGGTACAACCGGGCCACGCCCGCCGCCGTACAAGGCGATGGTGAAGCCGCCGGGGCTGCCGGGGCACGCCAAGCTTCCGCGCCTGGGTTCCCCCAGCCCGCGACACACTCCTTGCCGCACACAACCGGCCCGGGCAACCAGCCCGACCCGCCACGCAACCTGGCCAGGACATCACCCGCGGATGGACCCAAACGGCGATGATCTGCCAGCCCCTGCCGAGGCGAGGGCCACACGGCCGAGGACTGCGAGGACACCCGCCACCCGGGCCAGACGTACCGAGGCTGCTGTTGCCAGCACTGCGGCCCGGCGGCGCTGGGGGCCGGCGCGGGCCCGTGCCAGAAGACAGAGACAGGGAACAACTGAGATGTCGCCTCGTCATGCGCCGCCAGCGGCTCGATAGTTCGTCACGCCCGCTCTAACGAGGCGGGCCTGGCGGCTGCGGGGAGGCTGGCGTGCTCTTGTGGAACGGCTCACGCGGGATCTTCAGCCAGTCAGGTGCGATCGCATCCATGACGTCTCGCTGGCGCTTGGCCGCCTCGCTTAGGAGGTCAAGGCCATGGGATTCCGTCATGGCAGCGAAGGGAGCACCAGCTGTCTTCTCGCGGTACAAGTACATGGCCGAAATGACGCGCCCTGCATGGTGCAACAAAATCTCGCTCGCTGCATGGACGATGAAGCCGTTCGCGTCCCCAGTCCAAAGATTTGGGCGCCCGTCCGGCGTTGGGTGGGTTGATGCGCTATGAGCTTGATACTCCCGGCGATCGGGCAACAGCTGACCGTCTGGAAAGTGCAGCCGTCGCTCCTCGCGTGACGCCAGCCGGCCGAAGGCGAACCTGTCGTTCCGCTTCCCCTCCGCCGCGTCCGCCCACTCCCGCAGATTGCCAACAGCGCCCGTGAAGTCACGGATGAGGAATTCGATCTCCATCATGTCGCGTCCGAGGTCTGCGATCCGCGCATCATCGCCGACAAGGAGGGCGTCCATCGAGAACACCACGTCCTCGCGACAGCGCCCTACAAGGTTCGCAACGTGCTCATCGAGAGCGTCCAGCTCCCGGATCTCCTCGAGATGGCGAACGATATCTTCGTACGCCTCAAGTACCCACAGCATCGAGGTGCGCAAGAGGAGGAGGTGGCGGCCGCGTGTTTCCTCCACCCGGACAAGTTCCGCGACCAGCGGTGACGGTGTCTGACGCGCCGTCGCCAGGAGCGTCGAGTAGACCTGCTCATCAGGGATCCGACTCCCCTCTTGGCGGCCTTCCATGCACTCAAACCTACGGGACCGCGGAAGGCGGCATGTGCAGGAGGACAACCGCGTCGACGACGACCTCGCGGTTGTTGGCGCCCGCCGTTCGCGGTCGGCTCCCCTGCGGCACGTCTCAGAGCAGAACCCTCCTCGCCCCGCACGAGGATCGACCCAGGGAGCCAGGCAACTCATCGCAGAGGGATACGCCGGGTTACCAGTTCCAGTTCCAATGGCGAGACGCGGCAGGGGGATTCGCGGCCCGACGCGATTTGCGGCCGTCTCGGGAGAGTCCGCAACGAGCAGTTCGGGCGCCAGAACCAGAAACCGAGCGGATGACCTGCTGGATGCCGTCGGGAACCTGGAGCCGCCGTACGCGTCCCGAAGTGTCACCTACAGGCCGTCGTCGTTGAAAACCGCCTCAGGGTGAAACCGCCTCAGCGAGACACGGCGTGATCCGGTGCGGCGTCCGTCCGGACCGCTAGCTCGCCGTAGATCTGCCGACTCGGGCGGAAGAGCGCATCGTCGAGGCCGCCATACGGCAATGGGCCGGGTGAGGTGCAACAGCTGAAGGTCAGTCTGCAGGCAGCCAGAGACAAGCTGGCCAAGAATCAACCCTCGCCTCCCACCCGCATCAACCTGGGACTGCCTCAGCTGCGCGGCCCAGCCGCGGCCGTCACCACCTAGCCCGCCTGTCCGGGTCAAGGGTCCACCATGCACCGCCCACTCCCCCAGCAGCCGCGCCATCATCGACGCGGTCGTGGCCCGCACCTTCGAACGGTTAACTCAGGCGCTGCATGAGGCGCAGACCGGTCTCCCCTCCCCGCACGACCGCCTGGTTGCCCAATGCGCCGCCTACCTCGCCTTCGCTGCGAGCCGAGCCAACGAGTACCGCATCCTCTTCGCCCGCGCGGGGAACCCGACCAACCCGGCGAGGACGGCAGCGCCACCCGGCCCGAGCCCACACCAGCGGGCAGGAGGCGTTCGAGGTCCTGCTGCACGGGGTGCGCGACCTCCGCGGAAAGCCGGCAGCGGACGCACAGGACATGTACGCCGCCCACACTGCTGTGGGCAGCGCTGCACGGGTGCGCATCCCTGCAGCACACCCCCCCGCCGTCCCCTGGCCACGCGACACGACGACCACCACGTAGCCACAACACTGGTGGCCGCTCGACGCGCACGACACGTCTTCAAACACCGACCCACTCAGGTCAGCCGGCGTCCGGCGTTAACGGGCGCCGGAATGGGCCGCTCACCCCCCAACTTCAACTCGTTACGGTGCACCACACCCTCCTTGACCACCATTGCCACCCGGTTGGTGGCGCTGATGTCGCGGGTCGGGTCGTCCGTCAGCAGCACCAAGTCGGCCAGCTTGCCGACCTGCAGTGTGCCGACCTCGTGCAGCAAGTCGACGTTTTCGGCTGCGTTCCGAGTCGCAGCTAGCAAGGCCTCAGTGGGTGAGAGCCCGTACTCGACCATAAGTTCCAGCTCGGTCGCCAACTCACCGTGCGGGTTGAACGGGGTGCCGGCGTCGGTACCGGCGGCGATCTTCATACCCGACCGGACCGCGGCCGCGAAGCTCTCCCGGTGACGACCGGACTCCAACTCGGCCTTCTCGACCACCCACCGCGGGATCTCCTGGCCGTTCTCCACGATCCGGTTCACCGCGATGAGTGTCGGGACCAAGAACGTGCCCTGGGAGACGGCCGCATCCAGGGATTCGTCGTCGAGGTAGAAGCCGTGCTCGATGGAGTCAATCCCAGCTGCTAGCGCGTTCTTGATGCCCTGGCCTCCGATCGCGTGGCTAGCGACCCGACGGCCGGCGTTGTGCGCCTCCCGCGCGACGGCGGTGAGCTCGTCAACCTGCAGCGCCGTCTGGTTGGGGTGCACCCCCTTGGTGAGAACGCCGCCGGTGGCCATCACCTTGATGAAATGCGCGCCGGCGGCAAGTTCCGCTCGGGTGGCCTGGGCCGTGCCTACCGGCCCGTCGGCCTGCCGGCCGATGAAGTGTCCGTGCCCACCGGTCATCGTGATGACCCGTCCAGCCGCCCGGATCCGCGGCCCTGGGATCATGCCGTCGTCCACCGCCTTGCTGAGTTCGATAGCGAGGTTGTCCGCCGCCCCGCAGTCGCGCACCGTGGTGACGCCGGAGTGGAGGGCGATCGCCAAGTTCTTTACCCCGCGCACAGTAGAGATTGGCAGGCTGTCGGCCTGGACCTGCGCAAAGAAGTCACCGACGCCATCGTTGGCGACGTGCGTGTGGCAGTTGATCATCCCGGGGATGACCGTGCCGCCCTGGCCATCGTGAATCTTCTCTGCGGTGAACGAGGGCGCGTGTTTCTGCGGGCCCATCCATGTGATCCGCCGCCCCTCCACCACGATTGCCTGGTCGGAGACAGGCGCACTGCCGGTGCCGTCAAAAATCGAGACCCCGGTTAGCAGGAATGCGTTCTCGTCGCTCACGTCGTCTCCTAGTTGTATTTGATAGGGTCGATGGACCGGCTTGGCTTGGAGCGGGCCATGTCTTGGGAGAGGGTTCTCTAACAATCACATGGGTCTTACGGAGCGTTGACAATCAGAGGGCCGTCCGGGCTCTTTTTGATATCCATGACCAATTGGTACTCGCATTGCTTCGATTGGTCGGGGGGCGGGTCCTCCAGCTAGTGAGCTGGATCACAGCCTTGGACGCGAAACCTGGCCGGTCCGTGGAGTGCTCGATGGGATTCGCCGACATCTCTGGATCGCAGCCGGCTGGTTTGGCACGACATCGGCGCTGCGTTCACTAATATGGCGTCCCTGACTCCGCTATGGCCCTGAGGGACCTCACGCCGCGCCCGTCCATCCACAACAGCCGGCACCGGCAGTCTCGGGCGCCGCGTTAGGAGGCCACCCGCTGCGTTCCCGATGCCCCCGCCGGGTATCGCTAGCACGCCGCATCCCGTCTGCTAACGAGGTCTATATCGGGTAGACGGTCGAGTTGGCGCACCAGCAGATCGGGATCGCCCCGGA
>JAABVA010000996.1_pt1 | contig 31938 bp, 37 predicted proteins | sample 5560331 | NCBI WGS metagenome assembly JAABVA01 (sample SAMN12812661, study PRJNA571458) | rock metagenome | isolation source: Antarctica rocks | place: Antarctica: Victoria Land, Mt New Zealand sud | collected 2016-01-07 | reverse complement strand
TTCACCCAGGTCGAACTCGACCACGTTGCCGCCGAGCTCAACGGCCGCCCCCGCCAAACCCTCCACTGGTCAACCCCAGCTGCCAAGATGGAGGAACTGTTGCGCTGACTGCCTGAAGCCGCCGTCCAACTCGCCACTCGTCGTCCGAGCGGGCGAGCACTAAGGTGCGGGCCATGTCGATCGAAGCCGCCGCCCTCGCGCGCGCCGAGGCGTCCGCCGGCCGGGCGATCGCGGTCGAGCACTCCCCCGACGGACGCCATGGGGTGGTACTGGTCGCCGAAAACCACGGCACCGACCCCGTGGCCGTGCTCTGCGAGCGCAGCGGCGAGGACTGGGCGGCCGGCGCCACCCTCGAGCAACCGGGCTGGATCGCCACGGGCGACGCGGAGGAGGCGCCGGGCGCCGACGTGCTCTGGGGCCGGGCCGAGGCGGGCGCTACGCGCGCCGTCGTGGGCCATGGGGAGCGCGAGCACCCCGTGCCCGTGCAAGAAGGCCTCTTCCTTTTCGCCGCCTGGGACGTGCCGCGCGACGCCGACCGGCCGCCGCGTCTGATCGGCTTTCCGTCTTGAGGGCGCGACGGGCGCTCCTCCTCGCCGCGCTCGGGCTCGCGCTCGCGCTCGCAGGTTGCGGCAGCTCGGTCGGCCCGGGGCGCTCAGCCTCCGTCCTGCTCGACTTCACGCCGAACGCCGTGCACGCGGGCATCTACTCGGCGCTCGCGCGCGACTACGGCTCCGGAGAGGGCGTGCGCCTGCGCGTTCGCGTTCCCTCCGCCTCGACGGACTCCGTGAAGCTCCTGCTCAGCGGGCGGGTGGACTTCGCGGTGCTCGACATCCACGACCTGGCGCTGGCCCGCGAGCGGGGGCGTGACCTCGTCGGCGTGATGGCCCTGGTGCAGCGGCCGCTCGCGGCCGTGCTGGCCCGACCCGAGATCCGCTCTCCGCGCGCGCTCGCGGGCCGCCGCTCGGGAGTCACCGGACTCCCGAGCGACGACGCGGTGCTGCGCTCGGTCGTGGCCGGCGCGGGCGGCGACCCCGCCCGGGTGCGCCGCGCGACGATCGGCTTCGGCGCGGTGCCGGCCCTGCTCTCGCGGCGCGTCGCGGCGGCGACCGCGTTCTGGGACGTCGAGGGAGTCGAGCTCCAGCGCCGGCGGCCCGGGTTTCACACCTTCCGCGTCGACGACTTCGGGGCTCCCCCCTACCCCGAGCTCGTCCTGTGCGCCACCGGCCAGACGGTCAGGGAGTCGCCCGAGCTCGTCGGCGCGGTGGTCCGGAGCCTCGTGCGCGGCTACGAGGAGACGCTCGCCGACCCGGAGAGCAGCGTGGCCGACCTCCAGGGCCGCAACCCGGGCCTGAACCGCGCGCTGCTTCTCGCCGAGCTCGACGCGGTCTCCCCCACCTTCCGTGCGCCCGACGGGCGCATCGGCGAGCTCAACCCCGCCCGCCTGCGGGCGTGGCGGCCTGGGAGGCGCGCTTCGGGATCGTGCGCCGGCCGCCCGACGTCGCGCGCACCTTCGACGAGCGCTTCGCGCCCCCCGGTTAGGGGAGCGCGATCAGCCCGACAGCGCGCGGCGCACGAGGCGCGGCGCGAGGATCCGCAGCGCCGCGGCGATCCCGTAGGGGCGCGGGGTGTAGCGCTCGGGCCTGCCGTTCAGCCCGACGTCGGCGATCGCCTGAGCGGCGGTCTCCTCCTTGGCCACCAGCCAGCGCGTCGCCCGGCGGTCGGTGAGCTGACGCTGGGGAAAGCCCTCGGTGGAAACGAACCCGGGGAGCACCATCCCGACGTGCACGCCGTGCGGACGCTCCTCGAGATGGAGCGCGTCGGACCACCCTATCAGCGCGAACTTGCTCGCCGAGTAGGCCCCGGTGCCGCCGCGGGCCACGCGGCCGGCGGTGCTGGCGACGTTGACCACGGAGGAGGGGGCGGATGCGCGCAGGAGCGGCAGCAGCGCCTCCGTGAGGCGGAGGATCGAGTCGAAGTTCAGCTCCATCGTGCGGCGCACGTTCTCGTAGCCGCCCTCGGCGAAGGGCGCGTTCCAGGAGCCGCCCGCGTTGTTGACGAGCAGATCGAGCCGCCCGCCATGGTGCTCCTCGAGGTGGGCGCGCACGCGAGCCGGCGCGTCGGGATCGACGAGGTCGACGGCGACGAAGCTCGCGTTGCCGATCTCCGCGGCGAGGCGCTCCAGGCGGTCCTGACGGCGCGCGACGAGCACGAGCTGGGCCCCAGGCTCGCGCGCCAGCCGGCGTGCGGTGGCGGCGCCGATGCCCGAGGAGGCGCCGGTGACGAGGGCGATCATGCCGGGGCCCCTCCCGGCGCGAGCCCCTTGACGAGCTCCGCGCCCTCCCGCGCCATCCGCGAGCGCGGCACGACCGCGTCGAAGCCAGCCGCGAGGGCGCTCGCGCGCGTGCCCACGTCGACGTGGGAGTAGAAGGCCAGCGTGCGTGCGCCGTCGAGACCGCCCTCGGCGCGAAGCGCCTCGATCAGCCCCACGCGCGACTCGGCGTCGCTCGTGAGGTCGACCACCACTACCTGCGCGCCCGGCACGGCGCGGCGCGCGCGCTCCTCGTCGCCGCAGAGCTCGGCCTCGAGTCCGGCCGCGCGCAGCATCCCGAGCACGTTCGAGCCGAAGAGCAGGTCGGGCACGTAGGCGACGACGCGCACGGCTACTGCGCGCGCAGGCGCCTGAACTCCTGGCGCCATGACTCGGGGCGGCCCCACATGGGGTTGACCTCGACCCGGCCGGAGCGCACCTCGCGCACCGCGAGCTCCCCCTCGAGCCCCGCCTCGTCGAGCAGCTTCAGCGCGCAGTGCGTCGCGGGGGCCGAGGCCGCGTGGCCGAAGCGGTGGGCGACGAGCAGCCGCCAGTGCCAGTCGTGGCGAGAGTAGGGCTGAGCGTTGCAGGTGACCATGTAGACCGCGGCGTCGACGTAGCGAGTCTCGTCGAAGATGCGCAGATCGAGCTCGAGGTCGGTCCAGTCGTCGGGTAGCGAGTCGATGACGAGCTGGAAGGTCTCGGCGAGCGCCATCGCGAGCGAAGCCTACCGGCGCGCGCCACGAGCCCCGCTACGCTCGCTGGGGCCATGGCCGTCGCCGACCGCCTCGCCTCCGAGCTCCGCGTCCTCTCCGAGGGGTGCGGCCTGCTCGACCGCTCCGAGCGGGGCAAGCTCGCTCTGAGCGGCGCCGAGGCCGCCACCTTCGTCCAGGGCCAGGTGACCAACGACGTCGAGGCGCTGGCACCCGGGCAGGGCTGCTACGCAGCCTTCCTCACCCCCAAGGGCAAGATGCTCGGCGACCTGCGCATCCTCGCCACGGAGGAGGAGCTCGAGCTCGACACGGAGCGCCTCGCGCTGCAAGGGCTCTTCAACCTCGTCCGGCGCTTCTCGGTCGGCTACGACGTCGTGCTGCACAAGCGCACGCTCGAGCGCTGCCTCTTCTCGCTGATCGGCCCAGAGGCGCGCCGCGTGGCCGGCGCGGAGGGGCTCACGGCCGAGGAGCACGCCCACCGCCCGGCGCTCATCGCCGGCGTGCCCGTGCGGCTCGTGGTCACCGACGTTGGGATCGACGTGCTCGCTGCGGCGGAGCAGCTCGACGCGCTACGTGAGGCGCTCGAGGGCGCCGGAGCCCAGCCTGTGGGCGAGGACGCGGCCGAGATCTTCCGCGTCGAGCGCGGGCGCCCGCGCTTCGGGAAGGACCTCGACGAGGGCACCATCCCGCAGGAGGCGGGGCTGAACGAGCGCGCGGTGTCGTTCACCAAGGGCTGCTACGTCGGCCAGGAGACCGTCGCGCGCCTCTTCTACCGCGGCAAGCCGAACCGCCACCTGCGTGGCCTGCGGCTCTCGGCGCCGGCGCTCACCGGCGATCAGGTGAGCCTCGGCGAGCGCGCCGTCGGCACGCTCGGCAGCGTGGCGCTCTCGCCCGGCTTCGGCCCGATCGCGCTCGCGCTCCTGCGCCGGGAGGCCGAGCCGGGCGCGACGGTCGCGGTCGGCGAGGACGGCGTCCGCGCCGAGGTCGTGGCGCTTCCGTTCACGCCCCGCTGAGCGCCCCGGCCGGGGCGGTGGCCGCGCGCACGAAGTCCTCGAGCTGCGCTCGCGCGGGCGGCGGGTCGAGCGCCAGCACCGGCGTGGCGGGATGCGAGGCGAGCCAGCCCTCGAGGATCCGCACCTCCTCGAGCTCGCCCGCCGGCACGAACGCGCCCGGGCCGAGCGACGGCGGCGCTCCGCTCACGCGGTGGGTCCGCTCCGCGAGCTCCGCGGCGCTCGGCAGTGCCCCGCGGTCGGCGATGCGTCCTCCGGCGAGCCAGAAGACCTCGAAGCGCGGCGCGTTCGGGTGGCCGGCGAGCACCAGCCGCGGGCGGGCATGGGTGGCGCGAAGGGTTCCCTCGAGGCCGCGCAGCAGCGTGCGCAGGCGCCCGAGCCGGCGGTGCAGCCACGCCGCCCGCTCGTACTGTCGCGCGGCGGCCGCGGCGCGCATCTGCTCCTCGACGTGGCGCAGGAGCCTGCTCGCGCCGTCCTCGGGGCCGAGGAACAGGCCGAGCGCCGCGTCGAGGCGACGGCGGTAGAGGTTCGGATCGAGGTCCCCCAGGCACGGGGAGAGGCAGCGGCCCATCTGCCCGTAGGCCGAGGGATGCTCGCGGCGCGGCAACGTCCGCCCGCAGTGGCGTAGTCCGAAGAGTGAGGAAAGCTGCTCGAGCAGCTCCCCCGCCGCGCGGCGCCCGCGCAGCGGCCCGACGCTCAGCCCGTGACCGCCCGCGGGCTCGGCGGCGACCTCGAGCACGGGAAAGGGGATGTCGAGCCGGCAGCGCAGGTAGACGAGCCTCTCATCGGCCCGGCCGCGCACGTTCCCGGGCGGGCGGAGCTCCTTGATGAGCCGCGCCTCGAGCAGGAGGGCCCCGAGCTCGGAGTGGGTGGGGCGGTAGTCGACCACCTCCGCCTGAGCGGTCCATTCCCCAGCGCTCGCTCCCGGGGCGAAGTGCGCGCGCGCCCGCGAGCGGATCGAGACCGACTTGCCGACGTAGAGCACGCGACCGTCGCTGCCGCGGAAGAGGTAGACGCCGGGATCGTGCGGGAGCTCGCCGAAGTCGAGCTCGGGGCGTGCGCGCCGGGCACCCGGCGGGCGCCGCGCCCGGCGGGGGGCCGAGCGCTCGCGACGCGCGCGCCCGCGCAGCAGCGCGAGCGCCTCGCCCACGGTCGCGCTGGCCGTGCAGAGCTTGGGGAAGAGGGCGCAGAAGACGCGGGCGCACGTCTCCGCGTCGGCCAGCGCGCGGTGGGCGAGCGCCACCTCGATCCCGAGCGCCTCGGCCAGCAGACCGAGCTTGCGCTCGCGCTGGAGCGGCAGAAGGCGACGGGCGAGCGCGACCGTGCAGAGGACCGGGGGCTCCGGCCACGTCAGCCCCGCGCAGAGGAACGCCTGCTCGAGCACCCGGCGATCGAACGCCGCGGAGTGGGCGACGAGCACGCGGCCCTCCATCCGGGAGGCGAGCTCGCCCAGCACGCCGGCGGCCTCCGGCGCTCCGTCGGCCATCGCCTGCGTGATCCCCGTGAAGCGCTGGATTCCGCGACCGAGCGGCGCGTGGGGACGCACCAGCGAGCCCCAGCGCTCGTGCAGCTCGCCGCCCCCGACGAGCACGGCGCCCACCTCGGTCAGCTCACACCCCTCGCGCGCACGACCGTTGGTCTCCGTGTCGAGGACGAGGAACTCGGCGGTGCGCAGCGGGTGCTCGAGCAGCTCCACGGTAACCACCCAACTGCGCCGGACGGACGTCGTGCACGAGCGCTTGCAGGCACCCCGGGCGGCGGCGACCGGGGTGCGGGGTAAAATCGTTCCGTTCGCGGCCCCACCATCCTTCGAAGGGAGCGCGCACCGCATGACCACCTCGGCGCCCGACCAGACGACGCGAGACCGGCTCGAAGCGCTCGAGGAGCGAACCGGTGCGGCGTGGTTTCGCTACCGCGAGGCGCTTCGCGGCCTTGAGCCCGGCGAGTACGAAGAGGTCGAGCCCCGCGAGTGGGACCTCCTGCAGCGCGCCCTCGCGCCTGTGGAGCGCGAGCGCGCAGCCCTCGCCGCGGAGGCCGAGTCGGATCCCTCCCGCACCGCGACGCCCGAATAGCTCCGAAGCGCTCGGGTCCGCGTGGCTCGCGCCGGAGGCCGCCGTCGGTTAGGGTTCCGCCCGTTCGGGGGCGACCTCGCCTCGAGCGCCGTCACGGAGGAGACGAGTGTGACCATAGGCCGAACCCGGTTGCGGGCGTGCGCGGGCGCGGCGATCGTCGCGGGCGCGCTGGGCGCTGTGGGCTGCGGTGGGAAGGGCAGCCAATTCGCCAACGACCCGCGGCCACCGGCGCCGGTGAACGTGACGGCCGCTATCAGCGACGGGCGCGTCGCGGTGTCGCCCATGCGCGTGGGAGCGGGCCCGGTGCTGCTCGTGGTCTCCAACCAGAGCACCTCCTCGCAGGAGGTCTCCGTGTCGAGCGCGGACGGGGGCTCGAACGACGCGCCGACGAAGAGCGGGCCGATCAACCCGCAGGGCACCGCCCAGGTCCAGGTGGATCTGAAGCCGGGGTCCTACGCGATCGACGGCGGCAAGGGAACACGTCCGGCGACGCTGACCGTCGGGCCCGAGCGCGGCAGCGCGCAGAACCAGCTCCTCCAGCCCTGAGGACCTGAGGGAGACCTTCGCCGCACGCGCCCGTCCGCGCTAGTCGAGCACGGCGGACATGTCACGCAGCGTCAGGAGCGTTCCCCGGAGGGTTCCCGTGACCTTGGAGCGGCCGCCCCGGCGGGGGTGATAGGGGATCTCCCGATCCTCGATCCGCCACCCCGCGCGGGCGGCGCGCAGCACCATCTCGAGCGGCCAGCCGAAGCGACGGTCCTCGATCCCCAGGGCGAGCAGCGGCTCGCGCCGAGCGGCGCGCATCGGCCCGAGGTCGCGCAGCGGCGCTCCCGTTCGGCGTCGCAGCTCGCGGGCGAGGAGCGCGTTGGCCGCGCGCGCGTGCAGCGGCCACGCGCCGGGCGCGGGGCGTCGGGACCCGAGGCACAGCTCGAGCGCGCCGTCGCTCACGGGCGCGGTAACGCGGGGCAGCTCGCCGGGGTCAAGCGAGCCGTCGCAGTCCATGAAGGCCACTACCTCCGAGCGGGCGACGCACAGTCCGGCGTAGCACGCGGCGCCGAAGCCGCGGCGCTCCTCGCGCACGACCCGCGCCCCCAGACGCTCGGCCAGCTCGGCCGACCCGTCGCTCGAGCCGTTGTCGGCGACGATGGGCGCGAAGCCGGGCGGCATCCGCTCGAGGACCCACGGGAGCGCCTCGACCTCGTCGAGCACGGGGAGGATCACGTCGATCACGGCCGGTGGGGGCGTGGAATCGGTCATCTAGGGTGGGCGGCGTGCCGGGTCCGATCCTCGTCACCGGCGGTGCCGGCTTCGTGGGCTCCCACGTCGTCGACGAGCTCATCGCCGCCGGGCACGCGGTCCGCGTGCTCGACTCGCTCCATCCCGGCGCCCACGCGCGCGCGCCGGACTACCTGAACCCGGCGGCGGAGTGGGTGCGCGCCGACGTGCGCGACCGCGCCGCTGTGGCGCGCGCGGTGGAGGGCGTTCAGGCCGTGAGCCACCAGGCCGCGATGGTCGGATTGGGCGTCGACTTCGGCGACGCGCCGGACTACGTAAGCCACAACGACCTCGGCACCGCCGAGCTGCTGCGCGGTCTCTCCGCCGCGCGTTTCGGTGGACGACTCGTCCTCGCCGGATCGATGGTGGTCTACGGGGAGGGGAGCTACGCGTGCGCCGAGCACGGCGCGGTGCGTCCCCCTCCTCGCCTCGAGGCCGACCTGCGCGCCGGGCGCTTTGAGCCGCCGTGCCCTCGCTGCGGGCGCGCGCTGCGGCCCGAGCGGGTCGCGGAGGACGCGCCGAGCGATCCGCGCAACGTCTACGCCGCCACCAAGCTGCACCAGGAGCATCTGTGCGCGGTCTTCGCGCGCGAGCGCGACGTTACGCTCAGCGTGCTGCGCTACCACAACGTCTACGGCCCGCGCATGCCCCGCGACACGCCCTACGCGGGGGTGGCGAGCCTCTTTCGCAGCGCCCTCGCCGCCGGCCGCGCTCCCCGCGTCTTCGAGGACGGCCAGCAGCGGCGCGACTTCGTCCGCGTCCGCGACGTTGCGCGTGCCAACGTGCTCGCGCTCACCGCAGGAGACGGGCGGCCCGGCGTGTTCAACATCGCCAGCGGGACGCCTCGCACCGTCGGCGAGCTCGCCGCCGGACTGAGCGACGCGATGGGAGGGCAGGCGCCGCGGCCCGAGATCACCGGCGAGTTCCGCCTCGGCGACGTGCGCCACGTCTTCGCCTCGACCGAGCGCGCCCGGGAGGAGCTCGGGTTCGAGGCCCAGACCGGCCTGGAGGAGGGCCTCGCGGAGTTCGCCCACGCGACGCTGCGAGATCCCGTCCCGCCCGAAGCCGGCTGAGCGGAGCTGGTTGTAGGAAGGGAACAAATCGACTCGGGTTCGGTCGTTCAAGGGTGAGGAGAACATGCTCTGGGTTCGCCCTAGGCTGCAAACCATGTCAAAGCTCGAACGCCGCATCACCGTCACCGCCGTCGTCCTGCCCTTTCTCGGCTTCTGCCTCGCCGTCGGGCTCCTGTGGGGTGGAGGAGTCTCCGCGCTCGACCTCTCGATCATGGCGGTGATGTACATCCTCACCGCCTTCGGCGTGACGATCGGCTTTCATCGCCTGCTCACCCATCGCTCCTTCGAGGCCGCGCCGTGGCTGCGCGCCACGCTCGCCGCGCTCGGCTCCATGTCGGTGCAGGGCGCGGTGATCCACTGGGTCGCCGACCACCGCAAGCACCACACCTTCACCGACGAGGCGGGCGATCCCCACTCGCCGCACACCGAGGGCGGTGCGGGCTGGCGCGGCGTGGCGCGCGGCATCTGGCACTCGCACATGGGCTGGCTCTTCGACCGCGGCGAGCGCGCCTCCGCCTCGCGCTTCGCCCGCGACCTGCGCGCGGACCCGGCGATCGGCTTCGTCGACCGACTCTTCCCCGTCTGGGCGCTGCTCGGCCTCCTGCTGCCCTTCCTGGCCGGTCTGGCGCTCTCGGGCGGGAGCCTGCGCGCGGGTCTGACCGCCCTCGTGTGGGGCGGGCTCGTGCGCGTCTTCCTGCTCCACCACGCCACGTGGAGCGTGAACTCGATCTGCCACCTCTACGGGGAGCGGCGCTTCCCCACCGAGGACGAGAGCCGCAACAACTGGGCGGTGGCGATCGTCTCCCTCGGCGAGGGCTGGCACCACAACCACCACGCCTTCCCCACCTCGGCCCGCCACGGCCTCGAGCGCCGCCAGCTCGACCCCTCCTACGCGATCATCCGCGGGCTAGAGAAGCTCGGACTGGTCTGGAACGTGAAGAGCCCGCGCGAAACCGAGATCGCCGCCAAGGCACGCGCGTCTTCGCCGGTCGCCTCGGTCGCGCTGCCCGCGCAGTAGCCGGCGCGAGGCCCGACCCGCTCGCCGCGGAACGCCCGCCTGTGCAATACTTGCGTGCATGCAAGCAAATGCTACGGCAACGGAAGCAACCGCGTCCGAGCTGGCTCACGACCTCTACGGGTTCGTCGTCTTCCTTCACAAGACCGCGAACTCCGACCTCTTTCGCACGGTGGCCGAGCTCGAGCTGTCGCTGACCCAGGTCAAGGTGCTCCACATCCTCGACCGCGAGGACGCGGAGCTGACCCTCAAGGAGCTCGGCGAGCGCGTGGGCGTGTCGCTCGCCGCCGCCAGCCGGAGCGTCGAAGGGCTCCACCAGCGGGGCTTCGTCCACCGCGAGGAGGACGCCGTCGATCGGCGCATGAAGCGCGTCGGGATCACCGAGGAGGGGCAAGAGGTGACGCGGCAGATGCACGCCGCCCGGCTCTCCGACCTCGAAGCCCTCTCCGCCACCCTCTCCGCCGCCGAGCGCCGGCGCCTCTCGGCCGCGCTGGCGCCCGTGCTCGCCCGGCCGGAGGTCGCCTCTTGCCGACCGAGGAAGGAAGGCTCCTGATGACCGAGCGACTCCAGCGCCACACCCGCCGGCTTGCCCTGCGCGAGGAGAACCGCCGCTGGTGGACGCTCGGCGCCATGTGCTTCGCGCTGTTCATGATTATGCTCGACAACACGGTCGTGAACGTCGCGCTCCCCTCGATCCAGCGCGAACTGAAGACCACTCTCTCCTCGCTGGAGTGGACGGTCAACGCCTACACGCTCGTCTTCGCCGTGCTGCTCGTCACCGGCGGGCGCCTGGGCGACATCTTCGGGCGGCGGCGGATGTTCCTCTTCGGCGTGGTGGTCTTCGCGCTCTCGAGCGCGGCGATCGGCGCGGCCCCGTCCGACGGCTGGTTGATCGGCGGCCGGGCGGTCCAGGGCATCGGCGCGGCCTTCATGATGCCGGCGACCCTTTCCATCATCACCAACGCCTTTCCCGCTCACGAGCGCGGCAAGGCGATCGGCACGTGGGCCGGAGTCTCGGCGCTCGCGCTGGCCATCGGCCCCGTGGTCGGCGGCTTTCTCACCGAGCAGGTGAGCTGGCGGGCGATCTTCTTCCTCAACCTGCCGGTCGCCGTCGGGGCCGTGGTGATCACCCTGTTCGCCGCGCACGAGTCACGCGACGAGACCGTCGCGCGCAAGGTCGACATCCCGGGGATCGCCACGATCACCGTCGGCCTGACCGCGATCGTCCTCGCGCTCGTGGAGGGCAACCGGTGGCACTGGGGCTCGGCGCGCATCGTCGGCCTGCTCGTGCTCGCGCTCGCGGCGCTCGTCGCCTTCGTGCTCGTCGAGCGGCGGGCGCGGGTGCCGATGGTCGACTTCTCCTGCTTCGGAGCGCGCTCGTTCCTCGGCGCCAACATCGTCGGCTTCATCGTCTCGTTCGCCATGCTCGCGATGTTCTTCTTCATCGCGCTCTACATGCAGAACGTGCTGCACTACTCGCCGCTCGAGGCCGGGGTGCGCTTTCTCCCCTCCACGGTCGTGCTCATCGTGATCTCGCCGATCGCCGGACGCCTGGTCGACCGCGTCGGCGCGCGCCCCCTGCTCACCTTCGGACTGCTCTGCATCTCGGGCGCGCTGTTCGGGCTCTCGCGCATCACCCCTCAGACCGGCTACTCGACGCTCCTCCCGGCCTTCGTGCTCATGGGCGTCGGCATGGGCTTCACGATGTCGCCGATGAGCACGGCGGCCATGAACGCCGTCGACCGCACCAAGGCCGGCGTGGCTTCGGGCGTGCTCGCGATGAGCCGGATGGTCGGGGGCACGTTCGGCGTCGCGGTGATCGGTGCGCTCGTCGCCGGCATCGGCCGCGCCAAGCTCGACGAGAAGCTCCCGAACCTCCCTCCCGAGGCCCGTCGCGGCCTGGCCGACGCCCTCGGACAGGGCGCCGCCCGCGGCCATCCCCTCCCGCCCGCCGTCGCGAGCGCGATGCGCGACGCGTTCATCTCCTCGCTCAGCACCGGCCTCGTGGTCGGCTCTTCGGTGAGCATCCTCGGCGCGGTGGTCGCGTTCACGCTGGTGCGGGGCCGGGGAGCGGAGGCGGGCGGCCCGCCCGGCGACGCGCACCTCGGCGCGCCTACCCCGGCCGCCGAGCAGGGCGAGGCGGCGCGGCTCGAGCCGGCCGGCGTGTAGGGCTTCTCGGCGCGGGCGGTCCGCCGCCTCGCGTAGGTTCGCAGGGATGCAGGTGCTCGACTCCATCGACGAGAGCGAGATCGACGGGCTCTGCTCGCGTGAGGAGTTCTTCTGGCTCGACGTGGTCGGGCCGACTCCCGAGCAGATCGAGCACCTCGCGGAGCGCTTCAAATGGCATCCGCTGCTCGTCGAGGACCTGTCCGAGTTCGGGCAGCGGCCGAAGCTCGACTCCTACGAGGACTACATCTACCTCGTCTTCTACGGCGCGCGCCAGAGCACCGACGGCCCGCCGGCCCTGACCGAGGTGCACCTCATCGTGAGCGGGAGCTACGTGATCACGATGCGCCACGAGGAATGCCACGAGCTCGAGCAGCTCCACGCTCGCTTCCAGCGCCGCCCATCCGGCTCGGAGCAGTTCGTCGTCTACCGCGTGCTCGACACGCTGACCGACACCTTCTTCCCGGTGCTCGAGGCGATCGACGACGAGATCGACGAGCTCGAGGACGCGATCGTGCAGAAGCCGGGCGACGCGGAGCTCCAGCGCGTTTCGCCTCAAGCGCTTCCTCGTCACGTTGCGCCGCGTCGTCACCCCCCAGCGTGACCTGGCCGCACGGACGATCGACGAGATCACCCAGCTTCCCGGCCTGAGCGTGGACACCCGCGACTACTTCCGCGACATCTACGACCATCTGATCCGCGTCTCAGACCTGATCGACTCCTATCGCGACCTGCTCACGGGCACGATGGACGTCTACCTCTCGACGGTCTCCAACCGCCTGAACGGGGTGATGAAGCAGCTCACGGTGATCGCCACGATCTTCCTGCCGCTCTCTTTCGTGGTGGGCTTCTTCGGCCAGAACTTCGGCTGGCTCACCGGGCACATCAACTCGCTGTGGGTCTTTCTCGTCTACGGGATCGGCGGGCTGCTCGTGCCGCTGGTCGCGCTGTTCGTGTGGTTCAAGCGGCGCGGGTTCTTGAGCTGAGCGGTGGCGCTCGCGCCCCGCTCGAGCGACTGCTCAGGCGCGATCCGGCGTCCGATTCAGGAAGGGAAGGCGCGTCTTGGGCGTCTTAGCGTGCTCCATCGACACGATGCGCACGCCACGCGTGCGTCGGCGCTCTTCATGGTGTGGTCGGTTATGGGCGTCAGGGACCCACCACCGTCCACACCCGTCGACCTGCGCGTCGCCGCGGTCGCCGGAGGCAGTACGGCGTCGTGTCGCGGACCCAGCTGCGCGCAAGCGGCCTGAGCGACACCGCCATACGTGCGCGCATCGCGAATGGACGGCTGCGGATCGAGATCCACCGTTCTCGCTTCCTTGACCCGAGCGACGTCGCGTACCACCGCGGCGTGCCGGTGACGGCTGTCCCGCGCACCCTGGGTCGACCTCGCCGGAGTGGTCTCGGAGGTGGCGCTGGGGCCGCGTCCTCGCCCAGGCCGAGGTGCTTCGTCTCTACGACGCCGCGGCGCTGCACGATGTGCTCTCGCGGAGCAAGGGCCGCCGCGCTGGCCCTGACGCCCACCCTGACGCGCAGTGAGCTGGAGGACCGGTTCCTCATGCTCTGCCGAGCCCACCGCATTCCCCGTCCCTTGGTCAACGAAGAGGTCGCCGGGCTCGAAGTCAACTTCTTCTGGCCCAGCGCACGCCTGGCCGTGGAGACCGACAGCCGAACCTACCACCTCACGGGTCATGCCTTCGAGCGAAATCGCGAACGCGACGCGAGGCTCCTGCTCGCCGAGATACGCGTGCTTCGGCTGACCGACCGGCGCCTTCTCGCCGACTCGCGCCAGGTAGCCAGGACGCTGCGTGACCTGCTCCAGCGGCAGGCCTGATCATGGTGCGGTCAGTCATGGGTGCCAGGGACCCACAGACGACCACTCCCCGTAAACTGCTCTCCTCAACGATGGCGGAGGATCAGCCACAGCGCGATGAGGAGCCCCGCGAGCGCGGCCGAGGCGGCCGGGTTCGCGGCGAGGCGCTCGCGCAGGACGGAGGTGGCGAGCGAGCCGGCGTCGAGGGGTTGCGCCGGCGGCCAGGGTGGCGCGGGGCGCGTGGGCGACGGCTCGCTCGGCGCCGCCTCGGCGTGGGGCTTGGCGGGCGTCGGCTCGGCCCTCACGGGCTCGGGCGAGCCCTCGAGCTCGGCCTGCAGGCAGCTCGCGAACTCCCGCAGGAGCCGGTTAGAGATGTCCTGCATCATGCCCCCGCGGCCGAAGCGCGCGAGGCGGCCCGTGATCGAGAAGTCGGTGTCGACCTCCACGCGCGTGCCGCCCCCGTCCGACTCGGTCATCCGCGAAACGATCGTCGCCTTGGCCCCGCCCTGGCCGCGCTTGTCGCGCCCGTCCGCGCTCATCGTGGCGGTATGGGACTCCTCGTCGAGCGACGCGAGCTCGAGGCGGCCGGTGTAGGACGCGGTCGTCGGGCCGAGCTTGACCTGGAAGGTGCCGTGGTAAACGCCGTCCTCTGCCGCCTCGGTGATCTCCGCGCCGGGCAGGCACGGCGCGACGCGCTGCACGTCGATGAGCGCCGCCCACACCTCCTCGACCGGCGCTCCCACGTCGAAAGACTGCTCGAACCTCATGGCGTGACTCCTTCTCTCATCCAGATGGGCAATGGCGTGGCGGGCACGCGCGGACCGGCGGCGACACGAGCCAAGTCCTCGGCCGTGTCGACGTCGTCGGGAAGGCACAGGTGCCCGCACTCGACGAGTCGAGCACCGCGCAGCAGCTCACGCCCCCCGACGTCGCCGTGGAGCCCCGCCACGCGGCGCATGAGCGCTGGCGTGAGCTTGACCGGATGCCCGGGGACACCGTCGTAGCTCGCGCGCGCCGGCCCGCGCTCGTCGAGGAATCGGGCGATCACCTGGGGGGTGATGAGCGGCTGGTCGCCGAGCGTGACGATCACCGCGCGGCAGTCCGCGAGCGCGGCCACGCCGGCGCGCAGCGAGGCCGCGGCGCCCTCCTCCCAGTCGGACGCCACCACCACCTCGCCGCCGGAGAAGTCGATCCTTGCCTGGATCTCCTCCGCGCGCGCGCCGAGCACCACGACGATCCGCTCGAGCGCGGGTACCGCCCGCTGCGCCTCGATCGCGTGGACGAGGAGCGGCTGCCCGTCGAGCTCGGCGAGCTGCTTGGGCGTGGCTCTGAAGCGCCGCCCGGCGCCGCCGGCGAGGATGAGTCCCCCGACTCCCGCGCTCACGAGGCGCCCACCTCGTGGATGCGCCCCGAGCGGTGGCGCAGCCGTCCGCCCTCGCGCCCGTTGCGGATCGCGCTGACCTCGGCCATGATCGAGAGTGCGGTCTCCTCGGGAGTGATCGCGCCGAGGTCGAGGCCGACGGGGGAGGCGACGCGCGCCATGTCCTCCTCGTCGAAGCCGAGCGCAAGCAGGCGCTCGCGGCGTGCCTCGTTGGCCCGCTGGGAGCCCATCGCGCCGATGTAGGGCGCCTCGGAGCGCAGCGCGATCTCGAGCGCGGCGTCGTCGAGCTTGGGATCGTGGGTGAGGACCACGATCGAGGTGGCGCGGTCGATCGCGCCGATCTGCGCCCACGCCTCTCCCGGCCACGCGGCGATCACCTGCTCGGCTTCCGGGAAGCGGTCGACCCGGGCGAAGAAGCCGCGCGGGTCGGCTACGTAGGGGCGCCAGCCGCACGTGCGCGCCAGGCGGCAGAGCGCCGCGGCGTAGTCAACCGCGCCGAAGATCACGAGCCGCGGGGCGGGCGCCGTCACGTCGATGAAGAGCTCGCCGTGGCGCTCGGAGCGCTCGGCCCACATGAGCTCCTCGGCGCGCGCGAGCGTCGCCTCTTCGACGCTCAGCTCGCCCTCCGCCGCGCCGTCGGGCCGCACGACGAGCGAGCGGCCGAGCTCCAGACCCTCGACCGCGACGATCCGCGCCGCGCGCCCGTCGGGCTCCGCCGCCGCGCGCGCGAACCCGCCGGGCGCGAAGCGCTCGACCCACACGTCGATCTCGCCTCCGCACGGCAGCCCGACCTCCCAGGCCTCGGCGTCGGCGATGCCGAAGTGCAGCAGCCGCGGGGGGGCGCCGGCGAGCACCTCCTGAGCCTCCATGACCACCGAGCCCTCGACGCATCCGCCCGAGACCATGCCCGAGACCTCGCCGCTCGCGCTCACCGCCATCTTGGCGCCCGGCGGCCGCGGGGCCGAGCGGCGCACGGCGACGACGGTGGCCACGGCGACCTCTTCGCCGCGCTCGATCCACGCCCGCACGGGTGAGAGCACGTCCCTCATGGCGGATCCTCCTCGAGGATGCCCGCGAGCTCCTCGAGCGAAGCGATCGACTCCCCCGCGAGGAAGCGATCGACGTGGGGCAGCGCGGCCTGCATCCCGCGCGTGAGCGGCTCGTAGCCGGGCTGGGCCTTGAGCGGGTTGAGCCAGATCAGGCGGTGCGAGGAGCGGCGCAGGCGCGCCATCTCGGCTCCGAGCTGCTCGGGGTCGCCGCGGTCCCACCCATCGGAGAGGACGACGACCACCGCGCCGCGGCCCAGGCGCCGGCCGTGGACCCGGTTCAGCGTGGCGATCGCCGCGCCGATGCGCGTGCCGCCGTGCCAGTCGGCGACCGTGTCGGCGGCCCGAGCCAGCGCGGCATCCGGATCGCGGCGCGCGAGCTCGCGGGTCACCCGGGTCAGGCGGGTGCCGAAGGCGAAGGCCTCGACGCGCCGCCGCGCGGCCACGCACGCGTGGCAGTACTGCAGGAGCGCACGGGCGTAGGGCTCCATCGAGCCCGAGACGTCGCAAACGAGCACGAGCGGGCGGGCGCGCCAGGTCGGCTCGCGCCAGCGGCGCTCGAGCGGCTCGCCTCCGTGGCGGAGCGCCGCGCGCAGGGTGGCGCGCGGGTCGGGACGCTCCCCGCCGCCACCACGGCGACGGTGCGTGGCGCGCGTGCGCCGGGAGCGGCGCATCGGTCCGCGGCGCCCGAGGCGGGCGATGAGCGTCCTCGCGCGGGCGCGCTCCGCGTCGGTGTAGCTCGCGAAGTCGCGCGTCTTGAGCAGCTCGACCGCGCTCCACGCGGCAGGCAGCGGATCGGGGTCGAACGGAGAGTCGCGCTCGGCCTCCTCCTCGCCCGCGCGGCCCCCGCCGGGCGCCCGCGGCAGGGCGAGGCGCATGTCCTCGTCGGGCACGGTCGGCGACGGCGCCGCGGGATCGGCGCCGAAGCAGGCCGCGAAAGCCGCCGCGAACACCGCCAGGTCCTCGCGCCGGGAGCAGAGCGCCGCCCGCAGCGCCCGCTCCGCCTCGCCGCGCGCGCTCGCGTCGACCGCCGCGAGCGCGCGGTGGGCGACGAGGAGCTCATCCACCCCCACGCGCGCGCCGCCCGCACGCATGGCCGCGCCGAGCGCGCCGAGGCGCTCGGTGACGGCCCCGGCCGCCGCCCCCTCAGACCCCACTCAAGACCCCCGACTCGCGCACGCGGTCGATGTCCTCGCGCACCTTGAGCGCCACTCCCAGCGTCTCGCCGAGCGGCGCCTCGGGATCGCCGAGGGCCAGGAGCGCCCGGGCCCAGGCCACCGTCTCCCCCACGCCCGGCAGCTTGTAGAGCTCCTCCGCGCGCAACCGCTCCACCGCCGCGCAGACCCGCCCGGCGATCGCCTCGGGCACCCCGGGCAGCCGTGCACGCACGATCTCGGCCTCGCGCTCGCGCGAGGGATAGTCGATCCAGTGGTAGAGGCAGCGGCGCTTGAGCGCGTCGTGCAGCTCGCGCGTCCGGTTGGAGGTGAGAAGCACGAGCGGGCGCCCAACCGCGCGGATCGTTCCGAGCTCGGGGATCGTGACCTGGAAGTCGGAGAGCAGCTCGAGCAGGAAGGCCTCGAACTCGTCGTCGGCGCGGTCGACCTCGTCGATCAGGAGGACCACGGCGCCGGGGTGCTCGAGCGCCTCGAGCAGCGGGCGGCGCAGAAGGAACTCGGGGCCGAAGAGCTCGGGCGGCGCCGCCCCGCCCGGCGTGAGCTCGGCGGCGCGCAGGGAGAGGAGCTGGCGCGCGTAGTCCCAGTCGTAGAGCGCGTGGTGCAGGTCCATGCCCTCGTGGCACTGCAGGCGCACGAGCCGTGCTCCGCTCGCCGCGGCGAGCGCCTTGGCCGCCTCGGTCTTGCCCACTCCCGCCTCGCCCTCGAGCAGCAGCGGCAGCTCGAGGTCGGCCGCCAGGAACACCGCGGTGGCCAGGCTCCGGTCGGCCAGGTAGCCCTGGCCGGCGAGCGCCGCGGCGACCTCGTCGACGCTCCCCAGCGACGACGCCGCGCTCGCGATGGTCAGCTCCCGGCCGCCGCCGTCAGCGCCCGGCGGCACAGCACGCGCGCGAGGTGGCGCTTGTAGTCGGCGCTGGCGTTCAGGTCGGCGGGCGGCTCGGTGCCCTCGGCCGCCTGCTCCGCCGCCGCGGCGATCCGCTCGGCGTCGAGGGGCTGACCGCGCAGCGCATCCTCCACGTGTGCGGCGCGCAGCGGCGTCGAGCCCATGTGCGTCAGCCCGACGCGAACGTCCTCGCAGGATCCGTCCCCCGCGCGCTTGACGAGCGCACAGACCCCCACCATCGCCCAGTCCTCGGCGCGGCGGTTGAACTTCTCATACCCCCAGCCGTAGCCCTCCAGCGCGGGCAGCGTGATCGAGGTGAGCACCTCCTCGGCTCCGACCGCGGTGGTCAGGTAGTCCTCGAAGAGCTCGGCGGCGGGGATCTCCCGCTCGCCGCTCGCGCCGCGCGCGGTGACCGAGCCGTCGGCGGCGAGAAGCACGGCGGGAAGGTCGGAGGCCGGATCGCCGTGGGCGAGCGAGCCGCCGACCGTGCCCCGGTTGCGCACCTGCTGATCGGCGATGCCCGACGCCGCCTCTTGGGCGAGCCCGAGCTCCTCGGCGTCCTGGAGCTCGACGTGGCGCGTCATCGCCCCGATCCGCCACGCGCCGTCGGCGCGTTCGATGCCGCGCAGCCCGGGCACTCGGCGCAGGTCGATCAGCAGCGTGGGCGCGGCCAGGCGCATCTTCATGAGCGGGAGAAGCGAGTGCCCACCGGCCAGGAGCTTCGCGTCCTCGCCGTTCTCGGCGAGCATCCGCACCGCCTCCTCGACCGTCTCGGGGATGACGTAGTCGAACTCGGCGGGGATCATCGGGCACCTCCTTCGGGAGGGATGGTCGGTCCCGAGCCGCCCGAGCTCTGGCCCTGGCTCGGCAGCGACTTGCCCTGCTCGGTCGCCGCCGGGCCCTCACCTCCGTCGCGCGCCTCCTCGATCGCCTGCCACACCCGCATCGGGGTGAGCGGCATGTTCAGGAACGAGACCCCGAGCGGGCGCAGTGCGTCGGTCACCGCGTTGACGATCGCCGGCGAGGCGGCGATCGTGCCCGCCTCCCCGACGCCCTTGACGCCGAGCGAGTTGACCGGCGAGGGCGTTTCGGTCCGGTCGGTCTCAAACGACGGGAACTCCGCCGCGGTGGGCAGCGCGTAGTCGACGAACGTGCCGGTCACGAGCTGGCCCTCCTCGTCGTAGACGACCTGCTCGAAGAGCGCCTGTCCGACGCCGTGGGCGATGCCGCCGTGCACCTGCCCGTCGATCAGCTTGGGGTTGACGGCCGGACCGCAGTCGTCCACCGCGACGTAGCGCACGAGCGAGACCTTGCCAGTCTCGGCGTCCACGTCGACCACGGCGGCGTGCGCGCCGAATGGGAAGACGAAGTTGCCCGGGTCGTAGAAGTTCGTCTCCTCGAGCCCAGGCTCCATCCCCTCGGGCAGGTTCTCGGGCACGTAGGCGGCCAGCGAGACGTCGGCGAGCGCCATGCCCTTGTCGGTCCCGCGCACGGAGAACTTGCCGTCGGAGAGCTCGATGTCCTCGGGGGCGGCCTCGAGCAGGTGGGCGACGATCTTCTTGACCTTCTCGACCACCTTGTCGCTGGCTTGCGCGATCGACTCGCCGCCCACCGAGAGCGAGCGTGAGCCGTAGGTGCCCATCCCCATCGGGCCGCGACCCGTGTCGCCGTGGATCACCTCAACCTGGTCGGGGCTCAGCCCCACCTTGTCGGCGACGATCTGGGCGAAGGCGGTGTCGAGCCCCTGGCCGTGGGGAGAGGTGCCCGAGTAGACGGTGGCCGTTCCCGACGGATGCACGCGCACCACCGCCGACTCCCAGAACCCGGCCTGGATCCCCACGCCGCTCGGACCCACCGCGCGCGAGGGCGCGAGGCCGCAGATCTCGGTGTAGGTCGAGAAGCCGATGCCGCGGTACACACCGCGCCCGCGCGCCTCTTCCTGCTCGTGTGCGAACGCATCGAAGTCGAGCTTCTCGAGGAGCTTGTCGAGCGACGCCTCATAGTCCCCGGAGTCGTAGACGATCCCCACCGCGGTCTCGGCCGGGAAGTCCTCCTTGGGGATGAAGTTCTTGCGCCGCAGCTCGAGGCGATCCATGCCCAGCTCGGCGGCGAGCTGGTCCATCGTGACCTCGATGAGGTGCGTGACCTCGGGTCGCCCCGCCCCGCGGATCGCGTCGGTGGACATCTTGTTCGTGAAGACGCCGACGATGTCGGTCTGGACCGCCGGGATCTTGTAGCAGCCGCTCATCACGAAGGCGCCCAGCGAGGGAATGAGCGGCGTGAGGAGCATGTGGTAGGCGCCGAGGTCGGCGAGGATCCGCGTGTGCAGGGCGGTGATGCTGCCGTCGCGCTTGGCGCCCATGCGCACGGTGTCGATCTGGTCGCGCCCGTGGTGGGAGACCGCCATGTGCTCCGAGCGCGTCTCGGTCCAGCGCACCGGTCGCCCCAGTTTCCGAGTCAGCCAGCAGAGCAGCGCGTCCTCCCCGTAGACCTGGAGCTTGGCGCCGAAGCCGCCGCCGACGTCCGGAGCGATCACGCGCAGGCGATCCTCGGGGATGCCGAGCATGCCGGCGAGCTGGAGGCGCAGGATGTGCGGCACCTGGTTGGAGGTGTGGAGGGTCATCTCCCCGCCGCGCCACTCGGCCACCGAGGCGCGGGGCTCGATCGGCGCGCCGCTCGTGCGGTGGTTGACGATCCGCCGCTCGACGATGACGTCGGCCTCGGCGAAGCCCGCGTCGAGGTCGCCCCCGCCGAGCGACCACTCGTGGGTCTTGTTCGTGCCGATGTCCTCGTGGACGAGCGGGCCTCCGGCGAGCGCCTGCTCGGGATCGACCACGGCCGGGAGCGGCTCGTAGTCGACCACGACGTCCTCGGCCGCGTCCACCACCGTGTGCTTGTCGCGCCCGACCACGACGGCGACCGGATCGCCGACGTGGTTGACCTCTCCGCGCGCGAGCGGCCAGTGCTCGGGCGCCTTGATCTCCACCCCGGGCGGCACCCACGCCATCGGCAGCGGCGCGAGCAGGTCGGAGAGGTCCTCGCCGGTGAAGACGGCGATGACGTCGTCGCGCGCCTCGGCCGCGCTCTTGTCGATCGAGACGATGCGGGCGTGGGCCTCGGGCGAGCGCACGATCGCCACGGGCAGCGCGCCCGCGACGGCGATGTCGTCCACGTAGCGGCCCTGCCCCTGGAGAAGCGGCGGGTCCTCCTTGCGCTTGAGCGCCTGTCCGACGTAGTTGCCGGTGCGCGGCTCCTCGACGATGCTCATGCCCCCACTCCTCTCGAGACCGTCTCGCGCGCCTCGTCGATGTTGCCCGGATGTGGCTGCTCGGCGCGCCTGCCGCCGCCATCCTGCGCCGCGCTCATCACCGCCTTGACGATGTTGTGGTAGCCCGTGCAGCGGCAGAGGTTGCCCTCGAGGCCGTGGCGCACCTCCTCCTCGCTCGGATCGGGGTTGCGCTGCAGCAGGTCGGCGGCGGCCATGATCATCCCCGGCGTGCAGTAGCCGCACTGCAGGCCGTGGTGCTCCCAGAACGCCTCCTGGAGCGGGTGGAGGTTCCCCTCGCTCCCGATTCCCTCGATCGTCGTGACCTCCGAGCCGTCGACCTGCACGGCGAGCAGCGTGCAGCTCTTGACCGACTCGCCGTCGACGTGGCAGGTGCACGCGCCGCAGTTCGAGGTGTCGCAGCCCACGTGGGTTCCCGTGAGCCCGAGCGTGTCGCGCAGGTAGTGCACGAGGAGGAGCCGCGGCTCGACCTCCGACTCGTGCGGCTCGCCGTTGACGGTGATCCGCACGCCCACACGCACGCTCATGGCAGTCCTTCCCTCTCCCTCGCTGACAGTGTGTCGAAGCTAGCACCGAACGGGTGGCTTGGGTACCCGCTTCGGTATCGAGTGGCGCTCCGAGCGCTCAGGCGAGAGCCGCGCCGGTAGGATCCGCCGCCGAAACCGAACGGAAACGAGGTAGTCGTGGCAGTTGACGTGAGCCAAGTCGCGCGCGTGGAGACCGAGCCGGGCGAGCTGCCCGCGACGATGGCGGCGTGGGTGATCCGCCAGGAGCGCGAGGGCGAGCCGCTCGACGCCTTCCAGCTCGAGGACATCGAGGTTCCCGAGCCGGCCGCCTTCGAGGTGGTCGTTCGCGTCATGGCCGCGGGCGTCAACTTCAACAACGTGTGGGCGGCGCTCGGCCAGCCCGTCTCGGTCTTCCGCTACCACCCGAACGAGGACCACCACATCGGCGGCTCGGACGCCTCGGGCATCGTCTGGAAGGTTGGACCGGGCGTGACCCGCTGGAAGCCGGGCGACGAGGTCGTGATGCACTGCAACCAGGCCTCCTACGAGGATCCCGAGGTGCACGGGCTCGACCCCCTCGCCGCTCCCTCCCAACAGATCTGGGGCTATGAGACGAGCTGGGGCTCCTTCGCACAGTTCACGAAGGTCCAGGCCCAGCAGCTTCTGCCCAAGCCGCGCCACCTGGCGTGGGAGGAGGCCGCCGCCTACGGTCTCACTTACTTCACCGCCTACCGGATGCTCCTCGACCAGGCCAAGCTCCAGGCCGGGCACAAGGTGCTCATCTGGGGCGCGGCGGGCGGCCTCGGCGTCTTTGCCACCCAGCTCTGCCGCCTCACCGGCGCGGAGTCGGTGGGGGTCGTCTCGAGCCCCGAGAAGGGCGCCCTGGTCGAGCAGCTCGGCGCCACCGGCTTCATCGACCGCAACGAGTTCGCGGGAATGATGCGGCGCGGCGGTGAGTCGCCCGAGGAGGAGAAGGCGCGCTTCAAGGAGTCGCGGCGCTTCTGCAAGGCGGTCGAGGGGATCCTCGGCGGCCCGCCCGACATCGTCTTCGAGCACGTGGGGCAGGCGACGTTCCCCACCTCGGTGCTGTGCGTGCGTCCGTTCGGCAAGGTGGTCATCTGCGGCGCGACGTCGGGCTACAACCTCGACTTCGACGTGCGCTACCTGTGGATGCGCCAGAAGCAGATCATCGGCTCACACTTCGCCAACGCGTGGGAGGCCAACAAGGCCAACGCGCTGATCGACGAGTCAAAGATCCGCCCCGTGCTGTGGCAGACGATGGGCTTCGACAAGGTCGCCGAGGCCCACCAGCTCCTGCGCGAGAACAAGCACCTGGGGAAGATCGCGATCCTCGTCGGCGCGACGGAGGAGGGCCAGGGCCGCACCGCCGAGGGGCCTAGCGCGATCCGCGCGGAGGTCGGGGCGTAATGGCCGACGAGCCGGGAGTCATCCACGTCCCCTGGTACGCGACGCTCTTTCGCGGGGACAAGTTCGAGCTCGCCCTGGCCGAGGTTGCCCCGGTCGCGCTGCGCTACGGCGCGCTCGACTACGAGGTCTACCGCTCCGACGAGGACACCTACAAGTTCCTCCAGACCGCCACGTTCGAGCGCAAGATCGACTTCACCGCCTACTGGGAGGGACCGGAGATGATCGAGTTCCGCTCCCGCTACTCGAGCTGGTACCAGGTGCCCGTGCTCTACCAGTGGAATCGGCGGGTGGTTCGCGGCGCGCTGCTGCGCACGCATCCCGCGCCGCTGGCCGCGCACGGGGAGTGACGCGCCGGCGCAGGCACGCCGTTCCCGATCGCCCTGGTGCCCGCGTACAGCGCGTCCGGGCGCGACCGCCGGAGCTTGGCTGGCGGTCAAGAGGCGAGTTGCGCACGCCCGGGCGTGCACAATCCGCCTCGTCCTCGGCCCCGAAGGTCCCGCGTGGGTAGCGGGCCCTGAACAGGATCGAGAACCACGCCGCGATCACGGTGAAGGGCCATGGCAAACAGGAACGCCTCGTCGGGGAGCGGTCGGAGACAGGTGCGATCGCTCGTGTTTGGGCTGACTGCGCAACGCCTCTGCCCCTGTGTCAGCGGTCGTAGTTGGCGATCGCCCGCAGCGAGAGTGTCGTGAGGAGCGCGGTCAGTCCGACGATCACTGCCGCGGTGTACCCGAGCTTGTCCCAGTTCCAGCCTTCGATGACGAGCGAGCGCAGCCCGTCGATCACGTAGCTGACCGGGTTGGCCCTGGCGAGCGCCTCCATGAGCGGTGTGAGGCGGTCGAACGGGACGAAGTTGGGGGTGAGGAAGAGCAGCGGGAAGAACAGCAGGAAGCTCGTGTTGGTCGCCTGCACGTTGCGCGTGCGTAGCGCGACGAGGATCGCGAAGCCCGCGTACCCCACGCCGAAGAGGGCTGACAACAGCACAAGCACCGCGGCGCCGAGGACGCCGCTCTGCACATGTGCTCCGAAGGCGAGGGCGGCGAGCAGAACGATCGTCGAGCCGAGGACGCCGCGAACGAGGTCGGCGGCGAGGCGCCCAAAGATGATCGACGAGCGCCGGATCGGTGCCGCCAGCAGCTTGTCGAAGTAGCCCAGATCAATCTCGGTAACGAGGGCGAGGCCGGAGCTGGCGGTGGCGACCGCGAACATCAACGAGACAGGCATCTGGAACGCGACGTAGCCCTGGCCGCGAAGAAACGGCGTCGTCGACGGGAAGGTCTTTGCGACTTGTCCGACGTTGACGGCCAGGAAGAACAACGGGATGAACAGCGCGGGGATGGTGCTCTCCGGGTAGCGCGCGATCTCGCGCACCGACCGCCGCGCCAAGAGCAGTAATTCATTCATGCGGACTTCTCCTCCTTGGCGCCCTCGAGCCGCCGTCCGGTTGCCTGTAGAAAGACATCGTCCAGGGAAGGGCGCGATACGGTGATCGCTCCGACCCGAATCCCTCGACCCTCGAGGAGCCGCACGATCTCGGCGATCGAGCCGGCTCCGTCGGCCACGTAGAGAGCGAGCGCGTCTGGCTCGGCCACAACACGCTCCAGCCCGTCCAGCTCGCCGACCGCCCGCTCGGTCGCTTCGGCGTCCGCACCGCCAAGTGCGAGCGTGACGACGTCGTGGCCCATCTCGGCTCTTAGGTGCTCCGGCGTCCCCTCGGCGACGATCGCACCGGCGTCGATGATCGCGAGTCGATCGCACAGCTGGTCTGCCTCCTCGAGGTACTGCGTGGTGAGAAAGACCGTGGTCCCGGAGGCGTTGATGCGGCGTACCTCGTCCCATACGGTCCGTCGCGACGACGGGTCAAGGCCCGTCGTCGGCTCGTCGAGGAAGAGCACCTCGGGCGAGTGGACGAGCGCGCTCGCCAGGTCCAACCGGCGCTTCATGCCGCCCGAGTAGGTCTTCGTGCGGCGATCGGCCGCGTCGCTCAGGCCGACAAGCTCGAGCAGCTCAGCCCGCACCCGCGCCTGCGGCCGGGCGATTCCGTACAGGCCGCACTGAAGCTCGAGCAGCTCCCGGCCGTTCTGCGCAGGATCAAGCCCGATCTCCTGGAGCGCCACGCCGATCCGGCGCCGCACCTGCGCCGGATCGGCCATCACGTCAACCCCGGCGACCGTCGCGCTGCCACCTGTCGGCGGCAGAAGCGTGCAAAGCATTCGGACCATCGTCGTCTTACCCGCCCCGTTCGGCCCAAGAAAGCCAAACATCTCGCCCCGCGCGACGCTGAGATCAACTCCCCGGACGGCCTCGATCCCGCCCTTGAACGTCCGCCGCAAAGACCGCGTCTGGATCGCCAGCGCGCCATTCCCCTCGCCGTCATGTGACACGTCCTACCTCTCCTTCGCTGTTTGCCTTGCCCCGAGAGGGAGATCGTGGAGCCCATTGCGGCCAGATCCTGACCGCTTCTGGAATGATCCTGATCGACGTGACGACCGATCCCGCCTCTCGCATCCTGAGACTGCTGTCGCTGCTGCAAACTCATCGGTTCTGGCCAGGCATCGAGCTGACCGACCGGCTGGAGGTCAGTCCGCGGACGCTGCGACGGGATATCGACCGGATCCGCGAGCTCGGGTATCCAGTGAAGGCCGCTCGTGGGATCGGAGGCGGCTATCAACTGCAGGCGGGGACCAGCCTCCCGCCGCTACTGCTCGACGACGAGGAGGCAATCGCCATCACCGTCGGGCTGCGCACCGCCACCGGAGGCTCGGTCGCGGGCATCGAGGAAGCTTCGCTCCGCGCGCTCGCGAAGCTCGAGCAGGTCCTGCCCGCCCGTCTGCGCCGTCGTGTCCACGCCCTCCAAGCCTTCACCGTCCCGTTGACGCACAGGCGCCCCGCAACGATCGATCCAGAAACGCTCATCACGATCGCCCAGGCATGTCGCGACCTTGAGCGCCTGCAATTCCAGTACTGTCGCCGCGACGGCGAAACGGCCTTGCGCGCCGTCGAGCCACACCGCCTCGTCTCGGTCGGCCAACGTTGGTACCTCGTCGCCTGGGACGTGCACCGCCAAGCATGGCGCACCTTCCGCCTCGACCGCCTCCGAGCACCCCGCACGTCAGGGGCGCGATTCGTCCAAAAGCCGCTCCCGGCGACCGACGCCGCGACGTTCGTCCAGGAGAGCATCGGCAACATGCCGGTGCGCTACGACGCACACATCACCGTGCACTCACCTGCACACACCGTGACCGCCCAAGCGCGTTGGTTTGGCAACGCGACTATCGAGGCGCTCGACACTCAGACATGCACGCTGCGCATGGCCAGCGACTCAATCGCCTGGCTCGGCGCATCCGTCATGCTGCTCGAAGCCGACTTCACCATCCACACGCCACCGCAACTCGCAACGTGGCTCAACGAGACCAAAAGCCGCATCGAGCGAGCCCAACTCGTGGCCTGACAACTCGATGGAGCGCCCGCAGATCACCGTGTCCGTCGAAGCGGGAGCACTCCAGCTCGTCCTCCCAGCGGCGCAGGAGCTGTGTGCGGTCGGCGAAGACCTCATACCAGAGGTCGTTGCCGGCCGGTTCCATGAGCCGGCGCGCGCGCTGGTAGCGAACGCCTTCGGCGTCTCGGAGCGGTGACGGGCGTCGCCATCGCCGTCGGGCCCGTGCTTGGCGGGGCGATCACCAGCGGCCCCTCCTGGCGCCGAGGTGAAGCAGATCCGGGGTTCCCGACCGCACGACACCCGCTCGGGATTACCCGAGGGGGAACACGTCCCGCTTGACATGTGACTATTTAGGGCGATTATCCCCTTGACGTAGGGATTGTTTCGTGGGACAATGCCTCTCATGTCGAAGGTGAATCGCAACCAGCCGAAGACCTCGAAGGCGTCGGAGTCCTCGTACTCGCTCATGCAGTTCATGCAGGACTTCCCCGACGATCGGACCTGCCTGGACTTCCTGTGGCGCAAGCGATTCTCCCCCGACGGCGAGCACGCCGAGTGCCCGAAGTGCGAACGCACCCGCCGATTCCATCGCGTCGCCTCGCGTCCTTCGTACTCGTGCGATTCGTGCGGGCATCACGTCCACCCGACCGCCGGGACGATCTTCCACCGCTCGGCCACGTCGCTGCATCTGTGGTTCTACGCGATGTACCTCATGACTAGCACCCGTTGCGGGATCTCGGCCAAGCAGGTCGAGCGGGAGATCGGGGTGGGCTACAAGACCGCGTGGCGGATGTGCAACCTCATCCGCAACCAGCTCATGGAGCAAGACGACGCCGAGCCTATGACCGGCGCGGTCGAGGCCGACGAAACTGCGTACGGCGGGCGGCCGAAGGCGTCGATGACGCGCGGCATGACGATCCCCGAAGTGCAGACGTTCGCCAAGGCCCGTAAGGTCGGGATCGTCGGCATGGTCGAACGCGGCGGCAAGGTCCGCGCCTACGTCCAACCGCGCGAAGGTGCCCTCGACGCCGTTAGTCGCCACGTCTCGCCCGACGCGACGGTCTACACCGACGAATGGGCCGGCTACCGCAACCTGCATAGCACCCACCCGACGCACCTCACGATCCGCCACACGGACCGGATCTACGCGCGCGGCGACGTCCACACGAACACGATCGAAGGGTTCTTCGGGAACGTCAAGAACGGCATCGCCGGGAACTACCACGGCGTGTCCGCGAAATGGCTACAGGGCTACGTCAACGAATACGCCTGGCGCTACAACCACCGCGACGACGCGCGGGCGATGTTCGCCACGCTATCTGTTGCGGGCAGCGACCTAGCGCTGACGCTTCGCGGCCTTCGGCGGCATCCGACAGACCGTGGGATGCGGTAGTGGGTCAGTTTGAGTCCTGCTCATAAACCTGGTGTGCGGGGTCCCACCAGATCACCTCGAAAGACGCCCAACGCGGAAGCCCCAAAGGCGCTTCGAGCCGAAACCGAAACATCTCGTCACCGAAGCTCTCCCCGAGTTTTCGTTTTCGGAAGTTTTCCTTGGCGTCGTCGCACAGCGAATCGACCTCTTGCGAGTGGTGCTTCCGGTGCCGCGTTTTGGTCCCTGTCTGCTGGGCTTCTATCTCGTGCCACGTCAGCTTCGACATGTCGCACATGAAATCGACCACTTCGGCGAGCGGGGCCTCGTCCTCATTGAAAGCCCAAGGGTGGTCTGTCTTCCTGTCGGCGTGCCGGAACGAAAAATGGGGGTATTGGTGCTGCGTTGACTCCGCAGGGGGCGAAGTCTTCGGTTGCTCCCCAGGGACAGGTAGTCGACGTCCCTTAGGTTTTCCTCGGGGCTTGCCCAACGGTCGTTAGCTGCCCTCGCGCGCGGACCAGTCGATGCTCTCGATCAGCTCCGCGTCGGAGTCAGCGTCCAGCGCCGAGTAGAAAGCCTCCATCGCGTCGGCGTTGATGGGCACCGTAGAAGGCTCCCCCACGCCCAGACCCTCTCGAGCTTCTCGCCATGGCCTCTCGCTGTGGGTCAAGTGGCTGAGCTGCCGCCCCGTTAGCTTGCCGTAGCCGCTCAGCACGAGGTTGACCGTGCTCCGCTCGTCATCGTCCAGGGCCTCTGGATCGCCCTTCGGCAAAGCAGAAACCGTGAACACGCCGCGATGCTGCGCGTAGAGATCGCGCACCACCGGGCCGTTGGCCCATGCCTCGATCCGATTATCAAAGAGGGACTTCTCATCCCAGACTAGGTGCCACGCCTGGGCGTAGTAGACGAGCTTCTGAAGCTTCCACGTCGACATGCTCCCCTGCTTAGAGAGGATGTACGCGGCAACATCGTGAGCGGAGACCATGCCCTAAATACGCCGTTTCGTGCTCTTAGTTGCACTCTCGCGGCTCGGCGCCATCGTTTTCTCAAGGTCCCTAAGGACCTCCTCGCGCTCCGGCACAGGAATCTCGATCGGCTCGCCCTTCGCCGGTTGCGTCTTCTGCGTCGCAGGACGGTCTGCTTGGCCGCTGTCTGCGGGCTCGTTTGTGCGTTCCGTCATTAACGACTCCTAGTCTGCAAGGCAGCCGGTCGGGGTGCCTTCAGTCATCCCATGCTCCGGCCGGATAGCCCTGCCCCCGACCGAGGCCTAGCAACCTCAAACCGGTCGGGGGCAGGACGCCTATCCGAACAAGAGTTGTGCCGGGCTATGTGTTCGCCCCGGCGGGCGATGCTCGCGTGCATAACTTTCCCGCACTTTGCGTGTTCTTACTCCGCTATTTGCGGAGTTTTCGCGCCGCTTGCGCTCCCTCGGAGGTTAGCCCTAAGCCGGACGGATTCGCAAATCGTGTGCATACCAGGACATTCCGAGCGGCTTATAGCCCTTTCCTGGGGTCCGGGCATGCCGCTCCGCTCGATCTGCTTGCCATGCCCATACAGACTACCTACGTCAAAGGGTCAATCGCCCTATTTAGGGCGCTAATGTACTTGACTCACCCGGCGGGGGCGTATGATGCGCCGGCTTCGCTACACCGGAGAGCGCGTGCCCGTTCCGGATACATTGCCCAAAATCGTCGCGCTTCTCTGCGCCCCTCGGAAAGCCGGGAGCGTTCAGCGGCTGACGCCGGTCGGCACGGGATTCTTCGTCGGCGTCAACACTGAACCGCCCGGCGCTGTCCACTGGTACTTAGTTACGGCGCGGCATATCGCCGCGAATGAACCTCGGCTTCACGTGCGCCTCAACATGCTCGCGGGCGGAATCGAGGATCACCCTACGGGTGGTTGGGTCTGCGGCGGTTGGGGTGGCGAAGACGTGGCGGTCACGCCATTCGCCCTTCCGAACGAAGTCGACCACGGCTACTACCCGATTGATGGGTTTGTCACCGAGCGCGCGACTCCCCCGTGGCTCGGGGACCTCGTCTACTTCATTGGGATGTTGAACTTCATCCCGGAGATGGGCGACCGCAACCTGCCAATGGTGCGGTCGGGCACGCTTGGCGCACTCGACCAAGCGAACATTCCGATTCGCCTCCCTGGCGGCTCGGTTGCGAAGGTGCGCGGTCACCTTATCGACTGTCGCGCCTACCGCGGGTTCAGCGGCTCTCCCTGCTTTGTTCAGGACCCCCAGGGAGAAACGAGCCTGCTCGGGGTAGTGAGCGCGCATTTTGATGCTGTCGACCAGGTCCCATTGGAGGGGGACTTGCTGAGCGACGCGTCGGCGCAAGTGCCGATCCACGCGGGCGTCGGCGTGATCGCACCAGTCGAGATTCTGAGCGAGCTACTAGCTGATGAGAGGTTGGTCGAGATGCGAAAGCAAGCGGATGATGAGTACGCGGAGGAGCAGCGACGCGCTGAGGCAGAAGGTGCGGCCACCGTCGATTCCGCCACCGACAAACCGGAGGAGTTTCAGCGGTTCGAGGACTTGACGCGCAAGCTGACACAGGTGCCAAAGCCGGAGAGCGGCGAGGAGACCTAGCGGTGCCCCGTCGCCTCGGCGTACGTGAGTCGTCGGCCCGCTGCCGCACGGAGGACCGCTGCGAAGCGGTCGAAGTCGGTGCGGTCACGCAGGTTGTAGGTGAACACCCGCTCGTCGAGGTAGCGGAACAGATGGAACGGCTCGACGCTGACGTAGGTGCCGTGCAACCCCCGCTTGAGCAGGCTCCAGAAGTTCTCGACGCCGTTGGTGTGGACTTGCCCGTCCACGTACCGTTCGGCGTGGTCCACGGTTTCATGGGCGAAGTCGCGGGAGAGCCCGGAGTAGGACTCAAGCGCGTCGGTGTAGACGGTCGCTCCGGGCTCGACGTGCTCCGCGACGTGGCCTTGCAGCGTGCGGCGCTTGCGGTCCGGGGCGATGGTGGCGCGTATCTCGCCGTGGCGCTGGCGGACGCCGAGCACGACGGTCTTGTCCTTTCCGCCGGTCCCGGTGATCTTGCGCTTGCGAACGTCCTCGTGCATGTTGCGGGCCTTGCCGCCGATGAACGTTTCATCGACTTCCACGGCGCCGCCGAGCTTGTCGAAGCTCCCGGTCTGCATGGCGAGCCGGATGCGGTGGAGCATGAACCACGCGGACTTCTGCGTGGTGCCGAGCGCGCGCCCGAGTTCGTGGGAGGAGATGCCGTTCTTGGAGTTGGCGACCAGCCACACGGCTGGGAGCCACTTGTCGAGCCCGAGCGGCGAGTCCTCGAAGATCGTTCCGACCTTGACCGAGTATTGGCGCTTGCATGCCTTGCACTTCCACAGTCGCCGCGTGGTGAGGTAGGAGTACTCGACGCACCCGCAGCGCGGGCAGACCGGGCCGTTGGGCCACCGCAGCTTGGCGACAAACTCCGTGCCAATGTCGAGGTCGGAGAAGTAGCGGATCGCTTCCAGGAGGTTGGTCGGCTGACCCTTGGTGCTCATGAGGGTGACTCTACTACGTCAAGCGTGGTGAGTCAAGTATATCGGCGCCCTATTTAGTCACGTATAGCCGGGGATGTGGACGAGGTCTTCAGAGCCCTTGCGGACCCGACCCGTCGCAGCTTGCTCGACGAGCTGTTCGAGGTCGACGGGCAGACGCTGAGTGCGCTCGAGGAGCGGTTGCCGATGACGCGTTTCGGCGTGATGAAGCACCTGAGGGTCCTCGAGGAGGCGGGGCTCGTGGTCGCGAAGAAGCGCGGCCGCGAGAAGCTCCACTTCCTGAACCCCGTCCCGATCCGGCTCGTCCACGACCGCTGGGTGAGCAAGTACGCCGAGCCCTGGGCCGCTGGCCTAAGAACCTGTTTCACAACGCGCGGAGGTAGCGCTGGCAGATGATCGCGCAGCCGAGGGCCATGAAAGCTTGGTGGAGTTCGGGGCGGCGTTCCCAGCGCAGCCTGAGGCGGCGGAAG
>JAABVA010000995.1_pt1 | contig 31969 bp, 21 predicted proteins | sample 5560331 | NCBI WGS metagenome assembly JAABVA01 (sample SAMN12812661, study PRJNA571458) | rock metagenome | isolation source: Antarctica rocks | place: Antarctica: Victoria Land, Mt New Zealand sud | collected 2016-01-07 | reverse complement strand
ATACGCCCCCATTGGTCGTCGCGCAGCCCGTAACGTCGCATCGGTCAGCTCCACAGTGGCTGACCCCTACGAATCGAAAAACGCCTCGCGCCGGAAGCCCCTAAATGACGACACGCCCTAGTCGGCGGCATCCTGATGGGCGACATCAGCAAGGCCGCCTATCTGATGCAGGCGTTCGACCGCGACAGCCCGTTGCCGGAGGAACGGCTCGGTTTGCTGTTCGACCTCGGCACGCCGTCGCAGAAGGTCACGTTGGACGAGATGCCGCCCGACACCCAGATTTGCAACTGCAACGGCGTGACCAAGGGCGCCATCGGCGCGTGCGTGTCGGGCGGCAAGCGTAGCGCCAAGGCGGTGATGGCGGCGACCCGCGCGGGCATGGGCTGCGGCTCGTGCAAGACGCTGGTGAACGAGGTGGTCGAGTGGTTCTGCGGCGGCCAGGCTGAAGAGGACCCGTCGATCCACTATTACGTCCCATGCATCCCGATGGCGAAGCCGGAGCTGGCGCAGGCCATTCGCGCGCAGGGCCTGAAGTCCGTCTCCGCGGTGTTCGCGGCGCTGGCGTTCGAGGGCAAGCCCGACGCCGCCAGCAAGCCGGCGCTCGCCTCGCTGCTGATCACGATTTGGAACGACCAATACGAGGACGAGCGCGACGCACGGTTCATCAACGACCGGGTCCATGCCAACATCCAGAAGGACGCCACCTTCTCCGTCATCCCGGAGATGCCCGGCGGCATCACCACGCCCGCCGACCTGATGCGCATCGCCGAGGTCGCGGTGAAGTACAACGTCCCCCTGGTGAAGCTGACGGGCGGGCAGCGCATCGACCTGGTGGGCATCACCAAGGAGGATTTGCCCAAGGTGTGGGCCGACCTCGACATGCCGGCGGGCTGGGCCTGGGGCAAAAGCTACCGGACCTGCAAAAGCTGCATCGGCACTGATTACTGCCGCTTCGGTCTGGGCGACAGCATGGGCCTGGCGCAGAAGATCGAGGGCAAGTTCCGCGGCATCGACGCGCCCGGCAAGCTGAAGCTCGCGACCGCCGGGTGCCCGCGCAACTGCTCGGAAGCGATGGTGAAGGACGTCGGCGCCGTCGCGATCGGCAACGACAAGTGGGAGATCTACGTCGGCGGCGCCGCCGGGTCGTCGGTGCGCAAGGGCGACGTGTTGTGCACGGTCGACGGCGAGGACGGCGTGATGCGCATGTCGGGCCGCTTCATGCAGTGGTACCGGGAGAACGCGAAGTTCAAGGAACGGACGCACACCTTCATCGAGCGCGTTGGCATCGAACGGGCGCGGGCGGTGCTGGTGGACGATTGCGACGGCATCGTCGAGGCGCTGGAGGCCGCGATGGATGCGTCCTGCGCCGCGGTGAAGGACCCGTGGAAGGAGCGCGCAGCGCCCAAGACGGAGAACCAGTTCACCTCGCTGATCCCGGTGGAGGGCTGAGCCATGGAGCGCGCGATCGGGCAATTGTCGCAAATCCCGATGGGCGAGGGCCGCAACTTCGCGGTCAACAGCCCGGCGGGCGAGCTTCGCGTGGCGGTGTTCCACACCCGCGACGGCGGGGTGTTCGCGATCCAGGCGGACTGCCCCCACCGCGGCGGGCCGCTCGCGGACGGCCTGACCGACCGGAATACGGTAGTATGCCCGCTCCACGACCGGGTGTACGATCTGGGCACCGGCATCGGCACCGATTGCCGGGTCGCGGTCTATCCGGTTCGCGCGGACGCCGGGGGCACGATCCTGCTCGTCACCGAACCGGTCGGGGGCGAACTGGCCCCGGCTTAGTGGGAGCCACGGCTTAGTGGGAAATCGCCTCCAGCGGCCGGTTCCGCACCAGCGGGCCGAAGCCGCCGATCGACACTATCACCATCGCCATGCTGCCCGCGATGAAGGTGAACACGCCGACGGTGCCGAAGTCGCGCAGGAAGAACGCGATGGCGAAGGCGCTGAACACCGCTGAAAGCCGGCTGAAGGAATAGACGAAGCCGACCGCCACCGCCCGGATGCGGGTCGGGTACAATTCGGCCTGGTAGGCGTGGAAGCTGAACGACATGATGTTGGACGACAAGGTCAGCATCACGCCACAGAAGATCAACAGCGCCGGCTCGCCGGCCTGGCTGAACAGCAGGCCGAACACCGCGACCGACGCGGCGGCGGCAACGATCATCCATTTCCGCTCCACCCGGTCCGCCACTAGGCTGGCGAGCGCCGGGCCGAACGGAGCAGCGATAGCGATGACGAAGGTGTACAGCAGGCTGGAGGTGACGGTGATGCCCTGCTTAATCAGCAAGGTCGGCACCCAGTTGGCGAAACCGTAGAACCCGACGGTCTGGAAGATCTGGAAGATCACCAGCATCAGCGTCCGGCCTCGATAGGCCGGGCCGAACATCTCGAAGAACCGTCCTCGCGCCACCACCCGCTCCGGCGTGCCGATCGGCGGCAGGGGCGCGCCGTATTCCTCGCGGACCCGAGCCTCCAGCGCCGTCATGATGAAGTCCGCTTCCTGGGTCCGGCCGTGCATCGCCAGCCAGCGTGGGCTTTCCGGCACGCCGCGGCGGATGACCCACACCACCAGCGCGCCAGCCGAGCCGATCATCACCACCCAGCGCCATCCGGCAAAGCCCAACGGGTCGAGCGGCACGAGCTGGTAGGCGAGGAACGCCACCACCGGGACGACGGCGAACTGGATGGTTTGGTTGAATGCGAAAGCCCGGCCACGCAGGCCCTTGGGCACGAACTCGCTGATATAGGTGTCAATCGTCACCAGCTCCACGCCGATGCCGATGCCGGCGATGAAGCGCCAGATGTACAGCCCGGTCGCGTCCGTTTGCAGCGCCATGACGACCGAGGCGACGCTGTACCACAGCAGCGAGATGGTGAAGACGGTGCGGCGGCCGAACACGTCGGCGACGAAGCCGAACACCATGGTGCCGACGAACAGCCCGCTGAACAGCGCGGCGATGAAGCCCGCGATCCCCGAGGTGCCGAACAGGCCGGGCGTGGTGGGCGTCAGGATATGCTCGCGCAGCAGCCCGGGCGCCACGTAGCCGGTGAAGAACAGGTCGTAGAACTCGAAGAACCCGCCGAGGCTGATCAGGCCCACCAAGATCCAGATACTGCGCGTGGCCGGCAACCGATCAAGCCGAGCGCCAATATTACCCGCAAGCGTTGGCTCCATCCGGACACTCCCTCGATCCGGATGGTTCATCCCCGGCTCTCACTTTGCAGCTTGGCAAGCGGTCTTGCCGAACGCAACAGTCAAGGCATTGTTGGGCTTCTCTGACCTGGGAGCTTGCCAAGCGATGTCGATCACCTCCGAACTGTCCGCCTTCGTCGCGTCCACCCGGCTCGACGCGCTGCCGTTGGAGGTGGTCGCGCGCGCCCGGCTGCTGGTGCTGGATCTCGCCGGCAATGCGGTCCGGGCACGGCACGACGCCGAAAGCACCCCTGCCCTGCTGGCTGCCGTGACCGCGCTCGGCCTGGCGGGGGGCGACAGCCGCGTATTTGCGGACAGCGCAACCTACTCGCCCGCCGGGGCCGCCCTGGTGAACGCGACGCTGGCCCACTCGCTGGACTTCGACGACACGCACGCGGCGGCGGTGGTGCATCCCGGGTCGCCCGTCATCCCAGCTGCGTTGGCCGCCGCCGGAATGGTGGGCGCGTCCGGCGCCGAGGCGATGGCGGGGATAGTCGCGGGTTACGAGGTTGCGCTGCGCCTCGCCCTCGCGCTGCCGGCGGGCGCGCATTACGACCGCGGCTTCCATCCTTCCGCCACGTGCGGCGCGTTCGGCGCGGCGGCGGCGGCGGGGCGGGTGTTCGGTTTGGATGCGGCCGGGATCGCCTCGGCGCTGGGCATCGCGCTCAGCCAAAGCGCGGGCAGCCTGCAGTTCCTGGCGAACGGCGCCTGGACCAAGCGCTTCCAGGTCGGCTGGTCCAGCATGGCCGGGCTGGTGGCGGCGACCTTGGCGCGCGAAGGTTTCATGGGCGCCGTCGACCCGATCGAAGGCCGCCACGGCTTCCTGCGCGCCTACGCCCCGTCCCCTGTGCCGGAGCGCGTCGTGCAGGACCTCGGCCGGGTGTTCGAGCTGATGGCGACGGGAGTGAAGCCTTATCCGTCATGCCGCTGGGGCCATGCCGGCATCGATGCCGCGCTCGCGCTGCACCGGGAGCTCGGGTTGCGGCCGGAGGAAATCGAGGGCGCGACGCTGGGCGTGTCGCGCGCCGGGCTGCTGCTGGTCGGTGAGCCGGCGTCGCGCAAGGCCGATCCGCAGAACATCGTCGATGGCCAGTTTAGCGGCCCCTTCGTCATCGCCGCCGCGCTCGCCACGGGACGGATGGATTGGGACAGCTACAAGGGGCTGCACGACCCGGCGATCCGGCGCCTGCTGCCGACGATCACCTGCGAGAACGACCCGGCGATCGAGGCGGAGTTCCCCGCCAACATGTCCGGCAAGCTTACGCTGCGCGCCCGCGGCGAGGTGTTCACGCGCACGGTGATCGTGCCGCAGGGCGAGCCGTCGAATTTCCCGTCGGCAGCCGAGTTGCGGACCAAGTTCGACCGGTTGGCGGAAGCCGTGCTGGGCGTGCAGGAAGCCGCTGCGCTGGCCGACGAGGTGCTGCGGCTGGATGAGTTAACGGACGGCGCCTCGATCCTCCAGTCCCGCCAGCGGGCGGAAGTGAGGGTGCTTTCGCCTACATAACCCGTATTAGCAGCAGCACCGCGGAGATAAGGAGGATGAGCAAGGTGACAGCCGCACTGCCACCGCGACACGCATATTGCTGGATCGAGGCCTCCGGCGCCACCATGCCGATCGGGTGCAACACCCGGGCGACGACCAGCGTCAGCAGCAAGGCGTGGATCGTGAGGCGGCTCGTCCCGCTGGTCTCGAGCAGGGCGGCCAGCAGAAGGATGAGCGGCACGTACTCCGCGAAGTTTCCATGCGCCCGGATGCGCTGGTTCATCTCCGCCCGCCCGCCATCGCCGAGGTTGACCCGGAGCTGTCCCCGCCCGGCGATGACCCAGGCCGAGAGCAGGACGAAGATCAAGGCCAGCACGGCTGCGTAGCCGGCGGTGAGGGCAGGGAATTGCATTCAACGATTCCTATGCCGGCGCAGACTCGCCGAAATCGGCTGGCGGCACATCCTGCGCCACCAACGCCGCCGCTTGCGCCGCCTGGGCCCGCCGGTAGCCCGCGCGCGCAGACAGTCGCTCCCAATACTCCGCCACCTCCGGGGGGAACTGCGCGCCCAGCCCCAGCTTGCCCGCGACCAGCAGCGCGTAGCCGATCGAGACGTCGGCGGCGGTGAAGCGCCCGGCGGCGTAGTAGCCGCCCTCCAACCCCGTCACGCTCTTGCGCAGGCGGGACAGGAACCAGCGCGCGTAGTCCTCGGCGACCTGCGGCACGCGGCGCTCCGGTGGCTCCAGCCGGCTGTAGCGCAGCACGAGCGCTTGGGGGAACGTCAGCGTCGCCTCGCCCAGGTGCAGCCCGTTCAGGAACGCCGCGTATCCCCGCTCCTCCGGCGCGACGTTCAGCTTCGTCGGGCCGTACCGCGTGACGAGGTATTGGCAGATCGCCGCCGACTCGGTCATCCGCACATCGCCGTCCTCCAGCAGCGGGACGGTGCCGAGCGGGTTGCTGGCCAGGTAGTCCGGCGCCGCGACCCGCGGCGGAAACGGCAGCATCCGCAACTCGTACCGCAGCTCCATCTCCTCCAGCATCCAGAGCGGGCGGAAGGAGCGCGTGTCGGAACAATGGTGCAATGCCAGCATTGACCCAGTCTGGCCGATCGGCTCCGATATTGCCAACCCGCCACGAAGCGGAACGGGAGCGCCGGAGATGAGGGTCCTCGCCTGCAGCCTAGCCGTCCTGCTGCCATTCGCCGCCGCCGCCCAGCCCGTGGCGGTCACCTTCGGCGTGCTGACCGACATGAGCGGATTCGTGGCCGACGCAACCGGGCGCGGCTCGGTCGTCGCAGCCCAGCTCGCCGGCGAGGCGTTCACGGCCGAGAACCCCGGCGCGCAGGTGCGCGTGCTGTCGGCGGACCACCAGAACAAGCCCGATGTCGGGGCGGCGATCGCGCGCAGCTGGATCGACCGCGACGGCGTGAACGCCATCCTGGACGTGCCGTTCTCCTCCGTGGCGCTCGCCGTGAACGAGGTCACGCGCAACAGCCCGGCGGCGCTGCTCGCGTCCGGGCCAGGCGCCGTCGCGCTCACCGGAGACAAGTGCTCGCCCAACACCGTGCATTGGACCTACGACACCTGGGCGCTCGCCAACGGCACGGCCCGCGCGCTGACGAAGGCCGGCGGGGACACCTGGTTCTTTGTCACCGCGGACTACGCCTTTGGGCTGTCGCTGGAGGCGGACGCGAGCAAGGTCATCGTCTCGCTCGGCGGCAAGGTACTGGGCGACGCCAAGCATCCGCCCAGCGGGTCGGACTTCTCGTCCTACCTCCTCGCGGCGCAGGCCAGCCACGCCAAGGTCGTCGGCCTCGCCAATGCCGTGACCGACACCACCAATTCCATCAAGCAAGCGGCCGAGTTCGGGTTGACCACGGACGGCACGCAGCGGATGGCGGCCCTGCTGCTGCAGGTGACGGACGTGCACGCGCTGGGCCTGCCGACCGCGCAGGGATTGTACCTGACCGACGCGTTCTACTGGGACGCGACCCCGGCCACCCGCGCCTTCGCCGACCGTTTCACGGCCCGCATGGGCGGGTGGCGGCCGACCAGCTTCCAGGCGGGCGTGTATTCCAGCGCGCTCGCCTATCTGCGCGCGGCGAAGGCGGTTGGCAGCGCGGACGCTCGCAAGGTGGTGCCAGAGATGAAACGCACGGCCATCGAGGACCCCCTGTTTGGCAAGGTGCAGGTCCGGGCAGATGGCCGGGCAACCCATGCGATGTACCTGTTCCAGGTCAAGACCCCCGGTGAATCCCGCGGTGAGTGGGACTTCTATAAGCTGCTCGACACTATTCCCGCCGATCAGGCGTTCCGCCCCATAGCTGAAGGCAACTGTAAGATGGCGGCGTCGTAGCCATGCTGAACCGCGCGGCCGACTACGCGACATTGCAACGGGATTTCCGCTGGGACATCCCGGACCGCGTCAACATGGCGGTCGACTGCTGCGATCGCCACGCCGACGGCACCGGCCGGCTCGCTCTCGTGATGGAGGACGAGGCCGGCCACGTCCGACGCCTCTCGTTCGACGACCTCCGGAACCTGTCCAACCGCTTCGCCAATGTCCTGGCCGCCGACGGGCTGCAGGACGGCGACCGCCTGGCCATCCTGCTGCCCCAGGCGGTCGAGACCGGCGTGGCTCACATCGCCGCTTGGAAGTCGGGCCTGATCTCGATCCCGCTGTTCACCCTATTCGGGCAGGACGCGCTGGAATACCGCTTGGCCGACAGCGGCGCGCGGGCGCTGGTGACCGACAGCGCCGGGTGGGCCAAGCTCGCCGAGCTGCGGGCGCGCCTGCCGGACTTGGAACACGTGTATGTCGTCGATGGCGCGCCCGCCGGCGCCCCCGCTGGCACCATCGACTTCCACGCCGCCCTCGGCCGCGCGCCGGACGCGTTCACCCCGCATGACACGGCGGCCGACGACCCGGCGATCATCATCTACACCTCCGGCACCACGGGGAATCCGAAGGGCGCGCTGCACGCCCACCGCGTGCTGCTCGGCCACCTGCCGGTGCTGGAATTGTCGCACGACTTCTTCCCCCAGCCCGACGACCTGTTCTGGACCCCCGCCGACTGGGCCTGGATCGGCGGGCTGTTCGACGTGCTGCTGCTGGCCTGGCACCACGGCGTCCCCGTGCTGGCCCATCGGAGCCGCAAGTTCGATCCCGGCGCGGCCCTGGCGCTGATGGCCCGGCACCGGGTCCGCAACGTGTTCCTCCCGCCCACCGCGCTCCGGCTGATCCGGCAATCCGGCGCGACCCACGACGGCCTCGCCCTGCGCAGCGTCGCCAGCGGCGGAGAGACGTTGGGAGCCAGCCTGCTCGATTGGGCGGAACAGACACTGGGCTGCGTGCCCAACGAGTTCTACGGCCAGACCGAGTGCAACGTCGTCGTCGGCAACGGCGCGCCGCTGTTTCCGGTGCGTCCCGGGTCGTTCGGCCGCGCCGGGCCGGGTCACGACGTGCAGATCGTGGACGAGGCCGGGCAACCCGTTGCGGCCGGTGCGGCAGGCAACATCGGCGTGCGGCGTGGCGACCCGGTGATGTTCCTGCGCTACTGGAACAACCCGGATACGACGGCGGCCAAGTTCGCCGGCGACTTCATGCTGACCGGCGACCTCGGCCGCCAGGACGCCGACGGCTACATCTGGTTCGTGGGCCGCGCCGACAACCTGATCACCAGCGCCGGCTACCGCATCGGTCCTAGCGAGGTCGAGGACTGCCTGTCCAAGCACCCGGCCGTCGCCATGGCCGCCGTGGTCGGCGTGCCGGACCCGGTGCGCACCGAATTGGTGAAGGCCTGGGTCGTCCCCCGCCCCGGCTTCGTCCCGTCGGACGACTTGGCGCGCGACATCCAGAATTTCGTGAAAACCCGCCTCGCCGCCCATGAATACCCGCGGCTGGTGGCGTTCGTGGACGAGTTGCCGATGACGGCGACGGGCAAGATCATGCACAGGGAACTGCGCGCCCGGGGCTAGCAGCGCTGCAACGGCCATGATTTTTCTTGTGCCGTTGCCTAATCACAACTATTCGCCGTATTAACAATAGCTATGGTATGCCCGCCCCTGTGTGGTTGGGGTTCGTTCGTTTTAGATCAAACCCTGGAAAAAGCCCGACAATGGGGGCAGGCGAAACATCCGCGGCGTGCGGCTTGCGGCAGCCTGCGCTTTGGCCATGTCGGCTGCTCCCGCGCACGCCCAGCTTCTTCTCGGACCCGCGAACCAATTGCCGCAGGGGTCGCCTATCCCGCGCATCCTGCCGCCTCCGCCGCTGGCGACGGCGGCGCCGCTGCGGACGCCCATCCCGGAGCCGACCGGGGCTGGCGCTCCGGACGTCCCGGTGCCGATCGTGGGCGTCGCCATCGACGGGGCGACGGCGTACCCGTCGGCGGCGCTGGCCAAGCTGACTGCGGGGCTGGTCGGACCTGCCGTGCCGTTGCCGCGGGTCGAGGCGGCGAGGCAGTCGATCCTGGCGCTGTACCGGGGCGACGGCTACGTGCTGACGACGGTTGCGGCAAGCGTCGATGCGCACGGCCGGTTGCGCTTCGACATCACCGAAGGCCACATCGCCGACGTCAAGCTGGAGGGCGATATCGGGCCGGCCGGAACGCAGGTGCTGCGCTTCCTCCACCATCTCACGCAGGCGCGGCCGATCGACGCGGCCACGCTCGAACGCTGGCTGCTGCTCGCGCAAGACGTGCCCGGCGTCTCCGTCCACGCCGTGCTGCGGCCGTCCACCGACGAGCCCGGCGCGCTCACCCTGGTGGCGCAGGTCAGCCGCAAAGCGTTCTCCGGCCTGTTCACCTCGGACAATCGCGGCTTCCGGCAGACTGGGCCGGAGCAGTTCCTGACGGTGCTGGACGCCAACAGCTTCACCTCGTTGGGGAGCGGACCGAAGTGTCGATGTACCACACCTACAACGACACGCAGACGTTCGGGCAGGCGGCGAGCGAGTTCTTCATCGGCGGGTCGGGGCTGCGGCTGCGGCTGTATGGCGGCGCCGGGTCGGCCACGCCGAGCGGGGATTTGCGGAAGGCCGGCTATGACGGGTTCACGACCGTGTTCGGCGTGCAGGCGACCTACCCGGTGATCCGCTCCCGGGCGCAGACGCTGAACGTGTATGGCGGCTTCGACGGCATCGAGACCAACATCAAGGAGATCGGCGGCAGCGGGCGGGGCGGCCGCGTCAGCTTCGACAGCCTCCGCATCCTGCGCGCCGGGGAGGACTACGCGCTGGAGGATTTGCTGCTCGGCGGCGACCGGACCGGGGTCAACAGCGTGGCGCTGCGCCTGTCGAAGGGGCTGCATACGCTCGGCGCATCCAGCAACGTGGAGCCCGACCCGGGGCGGATCGGCGAGAAGATCGATTTCTTCAAGGCCAACGCCGAAATCAGCCGCTCGCAGACGCTATTCCATCCGTACGACGGCGCATCGGTGGCGCTGTTCGGCCTGGTGTCGGGACAGATCAGCGACAGCGTGTTGCCGGCGTCGGAGAAATTCTTCCTGGGCGGCCTGCGCTACGACCGCGGCTACTACTCCGGCGAGGTGACCGGGGACAACGCGGTCGTGTTCTCGGCCGAACTGCAATTCAACACCGGCGTCGCGGCGTCGGCGTTCGGCGTGCCGCTCGATATCGGGACGCAGTTCTACGGCTTCTACGACTATGGCGAGACCTGGGAGAACCAGAAGCTCGACCCGAACCGGCATCTCAGCTCGGCGGGGGTCGGCGTGCGCGCGACGGTCACGCAATTCACCGAATTCGACGTCGAAGGCGTGCAGCGGTTCACACGTCAACCGCAGGCGAGCCTGGCAAACGTTTCTCCCTTGAAAGGGCAGGCGGTCTACTGGCGTGTGCTGGCCCGTTTCTAGTCTCGCATGGGCGCTGTGGCTGGGACGGAACGGAACGGGAGTACGCCGACATGACTGCGCGCCGGATTGCGGCAAGGAAGTTGCGTCAGCCGGAGGCGGCCTGGGTCGTCGGGCAAATCCGGCGCCATCGCCGCGTGCTGCTGCTGACGACGGCGCTGCACGCGACCGCGGTGCTCGTGTTGGCGTTTCCGGCGTGCGCGCAGCCGGCCCCGAACGCGCGGCCGCAGGGGGCGCCGTGGTCGCAGGCGTGGCGGCCATCCGCCAGACGGCGACCAGGACCACGATCGACCAGGGCACGCAGCGCGCCGCCCTCGATTGGCGCAGCTTCGACGTCGGCCGCCAGCAGACGGTGCAGTTCCAGCAGCCGAACGCGTCCAGCGTCACGCTGAACCGGGTGATCAACGGGGTCGCCAGCCAGATCGCCGGGCACATCCTGGCGAACGGGCAGGTCGTGCTCGTCAACGGCTCCGGCGTGGTGTTCACCAAGGATGACGTGGTGGATGCGCAAAGCCTGGTGGTGTCGTCCGCCGGCATCGGCAACATGAAGTTCATGGCCGGGCAGATGGTGTTCGACCAGCCTGGAAGCCCCGACGCGCGGATCGTGAACGCAGGATCGATCACGGTGAAGCAGGCCGGCCTGGCGGCCCTGGTGGCGCCGGTTGTGGTCAATAGCGGGATCATCGCCGCCAAACTCGGCCACGTCGTGCTGGCCGGCGCGGCGGCGCACACGATCGACCTGTACGGCGACGGGTTGCTGTCGATCGACGTGACTGGGGCGGTGAAGCAGCTTCCGCACGGACCGGACGGCAAGCCGGCGACGGCGCTGGTCACCAATAGTGGCGCGATCATCGCCGACGGCGGCACCGTATTGCTGACGGCACGGGCCGCGGATGGGCTGGTGCAGACGCTGGTGGATGCGGGCGGGCGCATCCAGGCCAACAGCCTAGGCGGCCGGGCCGGGACCATCGCCTTGGCAGGGATCGGCGGATCGCTGCGGGTGGACGGGGCGGTGCTGGCGGAGGGTCTCGCGCCCGGCGCCATGGGCGGCCGGGTCGAAGCCCATGCGACGGACGCCGTGACGGTCGCGTCCGGGGCACGGATCGGCGTTTCGGGACGCGCAGGCGGCGGCACGGCGACGCTGAGTGCGGCGAGCACGACGGTCGAGGCAGGGGCCAAGATCACCGCCAACGCCACACGAAGCGGTCACGGCGGCCATGTGACGGTGTTGTCCACCAGCAGCACGAACCACGCTAGCGGCATCGCCGCGCGCGGCGGTCCGAACGGCGGCGATGGCGGCACTGTCGAGGTGTCGGGCGAGAGGCGCTATGTCCTGACCGGCACGATCGACGTCGGTGCACCGGCGGGGAAGGCCGGCAATATCCTAATCGACCCCAAGGACCTCACGATCGTCCACGGCAATGCCGCCGCCGGCGACCAGAATTTTGCCCTCACGCACGGGACCGGCACGCTGGGCTATGCCGCCGCCGACACGGCGAACAACCAGGTGTCCGACGCCACCATCAACACCTTCACCGGCAACGTCACGCTGCAGGCGACCGAGAACCTCGTGGTCGCGAACGGGGTGACGATCAATCTTGTCGCGGGCCCGGCGCAGAACCTGGTGCTGCAGGCCGGCAACAACCTGACGGTCAACTCCATCGCCGACGCCCCGACCAGCATCACCGCGTCCGGCAACATCGTGCTGGCGGCGAGTTCGTCGACGATCCCCGGCAATAGCCCCGGGACTACCAATGCGGGCGTGCTCAGCGTGGCCGGGACGCTGACCTCCACCCACGGCGGCATCTTCCTGTCCTCCGACGGTTCGGCCACGACGGCGGGAGTCACGATCGGCGGAACGTTGAACGCGGCCACGACGGGGGGCGCCGGCGTGATCAGCGTCAGCGGGGACACCCTCGCCCTTGCCAGCACCGCGAGCCTGACGGCGGGCGCCCGCGTGGATTTCGCGGCCGCCGGCGGTGCGCTCACCGTGGGTGCTGCGGGCAATCTCGCGATCGACACGGCGGCAACCGTCAGCGCGCCCCTCACCCGTTTGGGCCAGGCGGCGCATACCGCTGACGGCATCACGATCGCCGACGGCGCAGCGGCGTCGGCCATTACCTTCGCCAGCAGCTTCGTGGTGACGAACCTGGACCTCGAAGCGACCGGCACGGTGTCGCAGACGGCGGCAACAGCCGTGACCGCGAGCACGCTGACTGGCCATGTCGGAACGCTGATCCTTGACCGCAGCAACCTGTTTACGAGCCTCGGTAGCTTCAGCGGCACGAATGGGTTGACGCTCAGCAATGCGAAACCGCTCGATGCGACGGGGACGGCGACCACCGGATCGTCGTCGACCCTGACGCTGACGGCTCAGGGGGATCTGACGATCCACCCAACCGCAAACCTGAGTGGCGGGACGCTCTCACTGAACACAGGCGCGGGCGGCAACGTCGTTGGCGACGGCACGCTGACCGCCACGACGCTGGGCGGGACCGTCGCCGGCAACGCCGTGTTCAGCAACGCCGCCAATCATGTGACGAAACTCGCGGGCTTCACCACGGGCGGGGACTTCGCGATCAGGAACGCCGAGCTGTTGGAGGTGACGGGCGTTGTGCAGGCGAACGGAGCCACGCTGGCCCTCACCACCGCTGGCACGCTCACGGTCGATGCAGCGGCCAGGCTGACAGGCGGAACGGTGACGCTCACCACGACCGGCGCTGCGGCCGACGTGGCAAACGCCGGCACGATCAGCGCAACCGTGCTGACCGGCAGCGTCTCGGGTGCGGTCTCGTTCGGCGGCAACGCCAACGCCATCGCCCAACTCGACGCCTTCACCACCGGAGGCGGCTTCTCACTGGTCGACACCGGCCCGCTGACGGTGACAGGGGCGGTGCAGGCCGGCGCCGGAACGACCCTGAAGCTCACCGCAGACACGCTCAGTTTCACTTCCGGCGGCGCGCTGGCGTTCGGTGGCGCGTTGGCCGCCAACCGCGCCCAGCTTAGCGCCGATGCGATGCGATGTCGCTTTCGCCCTCCACCGCCGGCGTGAACGCGTCGAGCGGGACCGTGGCGCTTGCGCCCCGCGAGGTCACCAAAAACATCACGGCTGGTGGCAACGACACCGGCCTTAACCTGACAGCGGCAGACATTGCCAAGGTCACAGCGGGCCGGCTCGACCTGGGCAGCCTCGACGGCATCAATGCAGCGGCGGCCAGCATTGCCCTGACAGGCGGACTCGACCTCGACGCGGTCTCGGGCGCGACCACGCTGGGCTTGTTCGCGACTGGCGCGGTGACCCAGGCTGCCGCGCTGACGAACGTGGCCACGCTGACCGGAAACGCCGGGTCGGTCACGTTGGGCACGGCCGGGAACACGGTCGCCAAACTCGGCGCGTTCACCACTGCGAACGCCTTCGCGCTGGTCGATGGCGGACCGCTCGACGTGACCGGGGCGGTGCGTGCCGGCGTGGCGTCCCCGACCGGCGGAACCCCGAACCTGCTGCTGCAATCGGCCGGGCTGCTGCAGCTGGACAGCGCGGCGAGCCTGACCGGCGGCACCGTGCTGCTAACCTCCACGTCCGGTGGCGACATCCGTGCGGACGGCATGGTGACGGCCTTCACGCTGACCGGCGGGTCGGCCGGGGCGGCCAGGTTCGGCAACGCCGGCAATCCCGTCCAGAACCTGGGCGCGTTCACCGCCGCCGGCGGGTTTAGCCTGACCGGCGGCGGCACGGTGAACGTCAACGACGCGGTGCAGGCCGGGACCGGAACCACGCTTGCGCTAGTGGCGGACCACCTGACCGTCAGTGGCGGCTCGCTCAGCTTCGCAGGCGCTTCGGCGGCCAACCTGATCACCCTCAGCGCCGACACGGTCGGGCTCGGCGGCAGCACGGTCGACGCGTCCTCGCTCGGCGTCATCGCGATCGCGCCGCGTACGCCGGGCACGGCGATGAGCCTGGGCACCGACCTGGCCGCCACGACCGCCGCCCTGCTGCGCCTCGGCAGCCTGGATGCAATGAGCATCACCGCCGGGTCCCTGACGATCGGCCACAGCTTCGACGCTGCCAACGTGCCGAACCTTGCGCTGTATGCGACGGGCGCCGTCAGCCAGACCGGCGGCGCGCTGACCAATGTCGCGTCCGTCGCCGGCACGGGCAGCGCGTTCACGCTGCCCCAGGCCCTCAACGACATCGCTACGCTCGGCCCGGTGACGGCGACCGTGGGCGACGTGGCGGTAACGTCCCAGACCGGGTTGACGGTCGCGGGCAACGTTGCTGGCGCCAATGTGCGGATACAGGCTGGCGGCTTCGGGCTGACGCTTGGCAGGGGCGACGTTCCAGGGAACCTGGCCGCTGGCTTTGGCGGCGCCGTCTCGCTTACGGCAGATGCCCTGGCCCAAGCCGCGCCCGGCGGCTCGATCAGCGCGGCCAGCGGCACGGTCGAGTTCGCGCCCTATACGCTCAACCACGACATGCGACTTGGCGGGATCGGCGGCAACGTCGCGTTGCCGGGGTCGCTGACTGCGAGCGTGCTGCGCCTGGGCGAGGCAAACGGCCATGTCACGGCAGGCAATATCAGCTTCGAGGCTGCCACGACCGTTGCGGCGGGGCAGCTTGACCTTCAAGCGAACAGCGACATCAGCCAAGTCTCGGGCGCGAAGCTGACGGCCGGCACGTTGTCGGGCGCCGCGCGCAGCCTGAGCTTGAACGATCCAGGCAATGCCATCGGCCTGCTCAGCTCGTTCACCACCACGGCCGGGCTGGCGTTGAACGACGGCCAAACCCTCGCCGTTTCCGGCGCCGTGCAGGCCGGCCCCGCAACGCCGGTGCCCGGCGGCCCGATCTTGGCGCTGACCACGGCGGGCACGCTGACGCTGGCCGGCAGCCTCACCGGCGGAACCGTGTCGCTGGCCACCTCGGCCGGCGACGTGCCGGCGAGCGGCGGAACCATCATCGCCGATACACTGACCGGATCGGTGTCCGGAACCGCGACCTTGACCGGTGCCGCGAACGCCGTCGCCAAGCTCGGCGGATTCACCGCGGGCGGTGACATCTCGTTCGTGGACAACCAGGCGCTCGAGGTGACGGGCGCGATCCGGGCCGGCCCGGCGACGCCCGCCAGCGCCAGCCCCATGCTCACCCTGAGCACGGCGGGAACGCTCACGCTGGATGCCGCCGCAAGCCTGGCCGGCGGCCTGGTCTCGCTGGCCACCACGGGGGGGCGACGTGGCCGGCCATGGCACGATCGACGCCTTCGCGCTGAATGGCCATGTCGCGGGCGCAGCCGCTCTGGGCAATGCCGGCAACGCCGTCGGCACGCTGGACGCCTTCACCACGGAGGGTGGCCTGGCACTGGTCACCACGGGGCCGCTCACGATCGGCGGCGCGGTCCAGGCCGGCGCCGGCAAGGTGCTGTCGCTCACCTCGGACGGCCTCACGGTCGCGATGGCCGGCGCGCTCGGCTTCGCGGGCGGGCCGGCGAACGACCGGATCAACTTGGTCACGGACGCGATAAGCCTTCTCGGGACGGTCGGCGCGACGACCGCCGGGTCGGTCGCGATCGCACCGCGCACCGCCGCCACGCTCAGCGTCGGCGGCGGCGAGCTGTCGCTCGGAACGCCCGACCTGGCGAACATAGAAACTGGAACCCTCGTGCTGGGCAGCGTCGATGGCGGGGTGACGCGGGTTGGCACACTCGACCTCAAAACGCCGTTCGCCCTGCCCGGCGGCGGCACGCTGGCGTTGTTCGCCGACGCGATCACCCAGGAAGGCGCGGTCACCGGGGTCGGGCTGCTGACCGGCGCGGCCGGATCGGCGACCCTGGCGGCGTCCGGCAACAGCATCGCTAAACTCGGCGCATTCACGGCCGCGACCGGGTTCAGCTTGGCCGACGGAGGGCCGCTCGAGGTCACGGGCGCCGTCGCGACCGGCCCGGCGCTTGCGCTGTCGGCAGCCGGCAACATGACGCTTGACGCAGGCGCGAGCCTGAGCGCCGCCACCGTCTCGCTTGCTACGACGGCCGGCGGCAATATCCTCGGCAGCGGGTCCGTCATTGCCGGCACGCTGTCCGGAAACGTCGCCGGGTCGGCAAGCCTGGGCAACCTCGCGGCGGCGGACACGATCGGCAAAGTCGACGCTTTCACCACGGGGGGCAGCTTCGCGCTGGTGGACGGGACGCCACTCACCGTGGGCACGCTGACGGTGTCCGGCGCGGCGACGCTGCGGATTGTGGATGCGGCGCTCGGCAACGGCCTGATCCTGCAGGGGACGGCCAGCACCGAATCGTTGGCGGTCACGACCGACGGCGCCATCAGCCAGACCGGGGGGACGCTGACCGAGACCGGGAGCGGCACGTTGACGCTCCAGGCGGCGGGCGACATCACGCTCGGCGGCGCGGTGAACGCATCCGGGTCGCACGTCGTGCTCATGTCGCCGGGTACGATCAGCCAAGGAGGCGGATCGCTGATGGCGGCCTCGCTGGATGGCGGCGGCCAGACCGCAGCGCGAGTGACGCTGGACGGGGCCGGCAACGCAATCGCTCGGTTGGGTGCGTTCACCGGCGCCAACGGCTTCATCCTGACCAACGGAACGGGGCTCGAAATCACCGGCCCAGTCGCGACCGGCCCGGCGCTGGCCTTGACCGCCGCGGGCAACCTGCAGCTCGATCCCGCCGCCAGCCTGAGCGCAACCACCGTCTCGCTCACGACGAGCGCGGGCGGCAACGTGTCCGGCGTGGGAGCGGGCATGGGATCAGGCAGCATCGCGGCTGCGGTGCTGACCGGCAACGTCGCGGGCGCCGTCACCCTGAACTCCCGCGCCGACGCCGTGGCGACGCTGCGGGACCTCACGGCTGGCAGCAGCCTGAGCTTCGTGAACGGCGGCGCACTGCGGGTAATGGGCAATTTGACGGCAGGCAGCATCTCGCTCGACGCGACCACGCTGACGCTGCAGCCGGCCGCGCATGTCACGGCCGCCGCGGTGACGCTCGCGGCCAACGGGGCCGTGACGGAGTTGGGCAACCCCACGCTGCAAACGGCGGAGTTACGGGTGGCTGCCCGCACTGGCAGCGTCACGCTGGGGAGCGCCGGCAACCAGCTGACCGGGCTCGGCGCGTCCAGCGCTGCGGGCGACATCACGCTGGTGAACGCCGGCGGCGGGCTGCTGACCGTGGACGGAGCCGTCCAGGCCGGCGCCGGCCGATCGATAAGGCTGACGACGGATCAGCTCGCCATCACCGGCGGGCTGGCGACCGCTGGCGGAACGGTGGCGATCGCTCCTTACACCACGACGCGCGCCCTCACCTTGGACGCGGCACGCGGCGGGGGCACGCTGTCGCTGATCCAGGCCGACCTGGCCAACATCACGACCAACAATGGAACGATCGTGCTGGGCAGCGTCGACGCAGGCGCGACGCGGGCGGCGAGCATCGCGATCAACGCGCCCGTGGACGTCACCGCCAGCACGCTCGCGCTGCAGCTATTCGCCCAGGGCGACGTGGTTGCCAACGGGCCGGGCGGCTTGGCCGCCGGCCATCTAGCGGCGGCCAGCAGCGGCGGGCTGCTGCTCGGGCAGGCCAACGCGGTGGACCGGATCGATGCGCTGATTGCCACCGCTGGCATCGTGTTCGGCGACACCAAGGACCTTACGGTGACCGGCCCGGTCAGCGCCGGGCTGCTCGCGGCGGACGGCCATGCCGGGTTCGACGGCACGATCCAGCTGTCCAGCACGGGGGTGGTGACGCTGGGCGGCGACGTGCTCGCCTTGGCGCGCCAAGTGTCCGGCGCGCCGCCGACATCGTTGACCGGAATTACCATCGCCGCCGGCACGACCCTGACTCAGGCGGCCGGGACGGTCGGAACCGACGCCGGGATGGCGCTGGCCGCCGGTAGCGGGTTGACGCAAAATGCCGGGCTGCTGACGTCGGGCGGGACGCTGGTGGCGACAACCGGCGGCGCACTGACCCTGTCGGGCGGCACGATCTCGGCGTTCGGCGACATCGGCCTCACCGGCGCGTCCGTCATCCAATCGGGCGGGCTGGTCGGCGCCATCGGCGCGCTGACCGTGAGGGCGACCGGCGGCGATGTCATGCAGACTGCGGGGGTGATCGCTGCCCGTGGGATCGGGCCGACCATCGGCGCAACTGGCAACGTGACTCAAACGGGCGGGCTGATCTCCGGTGACGCGATTTTCGTTTCCGCCGGGGGCACCGAAGGCGTCGGCTTCCTCCAGGGTCGTCCGGTTTTCACTTCGGACGGCGCGGCCCCGTTCTATCCGGGCGTCATTGGGCTTGCGCCCGGCACGGCGCCGAGCACGCTGGTGCTGAAAGGGGCCGCGGTGAACGTCCTGACGGCGCTGACCGCGACAACCTCCATCGAACTCGACGCCACGGCCGCCGCCGTGGCCGAGTCCGGCGCCGGCAGCCTTACAACGGCAACCTTGCAGGGTGCGGCAATGACGGCGGTGTCGCTGGGCGGCGGCAACAGCGTGGGCCGCCTCGCCGATGTCACCGTCGGCACACGAGCGGCGCCCGGCGCGTTCTCACTCGCCAACGTTCCCGACCTCGCGGTGACTGGAACGGTTTCGGTTCCCGGCGGCTCGATTGTAGTGACCGAGTCGGGCAAGCTGACGCTCGCCGGCACGATCACCGCCGGAACCCAGTCGCTGACGGCGGGCGGCATGATCCAGCAGACGGTCGGAAGCATCGTCGCCACCGCCGGCGACCTGGTGTTGACCGCAGGCCAAGACGGCCTAGCGCTGGCGGGCACCATCACGAATGCGACGGGCCGTGTCGCGCTGCAAACGCCGGGAGCGATCGGCCAGACCGGCGGCACGCTGACCGCTGGGATGCTGGACGACGGTGGGGTCGCCGCCGCGTCCCTGTCGCTCCCGCAGCCGACGAATGAGGTTCACGCCTTGGCCGGCTTCGCCACGGCGGGTCCGTCCACCCTGGTCGATGCCGCGCCCTTGGCGGTGACCGGCCCGGTGGTCGCGCACGGCGCCGTCGGGCTCACCGCGGCGGCGCTGAGCCTCGATGGCACGATTTCGGGTGCCACAGTTTCGCTGAACGGCACGGGCGGCGTCATCCAAACCGCGGGAACGGTTTCGGCGACCGGGGCGGTAATGGTCGTGTCCGGCGGCGACATCACGCAGGCTGCGGCGGGAGTCGTCAAGGGAGCGACTGCCGGCATCACCGCAGCGGGTGCGATCACGGTTGCCGGCTTGGTGAGCGCGACCGGCGGCGATGCCGCATTGACCACCACGGCCGGAGCAATCACCCAGGATGCCGGCACTATCTCGGCAAGCGGCGCCGCAACACTGGGGTCGGGCGCCTCGGTGACGCAGGTTGCCGGAACCATCGCGGGTGCGACGGTCGGCATTACCGCCACGACCGCGATCATCACGTCCGGAACGATAAGCGCGACGGCTGAACCGGCGGCGCTGACGGCATCGGCCGGAGCGATTGCGCAAAGCGTCGGCATCTCCTCGGCACGCGGCGACATCGATTTGAGGGCGGGCAGCATCGCCCTGGCCGGCACGGTCACCACGCCCCGTGGAACTCTGCGATTGCTGACGGCGGGGGCAATCACACAGCCAGGCGGCAGCATCGCGGCGGCAACGTTGACCACAGGTCCCGGGACGACGACGCCTAGCAGCGTCATGCTGATGCAGCCGGGCAACCAGATTGCCACCCTGGGCGACCTCGCCACCGCCGGCGACTTCGCTCTGATGGACGGGCGGGCGCTCACGCTGGCGGGCGTGCAAACGATCGGCGGCATCGCTGCCATCACGACCGAGGCGGGCGGCATCGCGCAGGCGCGCGGCACGCTGACGGCAGCCAACGCCAGCCTGGTCGCCGGCATCGGTTCCACGCCGGGCAGCACCGACATCGCCCTCGGCGGCGCGCTCGTGGTGACGGGCACGCTGCAGCTGGACACGAGCGGCGCGATCGTGCAGGCCAGCGGCAGCATCGCCGCGGCGACCTTGACCGATCTGCCGCGTTTCAACACGGCGGGCGGCCCGGTGGCGCTGACCGCGCCCGGACCAACCGGGAACCATGTCGCAAACCTAGCCAGCTTCACCTCCGATGGTTTCGCGCTGCAGGACAGCCAAACGCTGACGGTGACCGGGCCGGTGAACGCCGGACCGGGTGCGCTGACGCTGAATGTAGCGATCGGCGGGCTGAACCTCACCGGCGCGCTGAATGCTGGAACGACGACGCTCACCGCCCAAGGCACGATCGTGCAAGGCGCGGGGAGCGTCATCGGCGCCACGGGTGCGACGACGCTGTCCGCAGGCGGCGCCATCGACCAGGCAGGCGCCATCAACCGGCGACGTGGTCGCGCTCACGGCCCATGGCGGTGCGCTGGCCAACGCAGGGACGATCACGGCCACTGGCTCGACGGTGGCGCTCGCAGCCACGGCGGGGCAGGTGATCCAAACCGGCACGATCACCGCTGCCGACAGCGGCGCGCGGGTTACCCTCTCGGCGAGCGGCGGGATCAGCTTGGGCGGCACGGTGGATGTCCCGGGCGGCACCCTCGCCTTGCTGACGCCGGGCGCCATCGTGCAGCCGCGCGGCAGCATCACCCTCGCGACCCTGAGCGGCGCGGCCGACGACGTCACGCCGACGCAGGCTGCCTCGGTCGCGCTCGGGCAGGCGGGCAACAGCGTCGGCACGCTCGGGGTGTTCGCCAGCGCCGGCGACTTCTCGCTCACCGACAGCAGAAGCCTGGTGCAGGCCGGGCCGGACGTCGCAGCCGGCACGCTGTCGCTGATCGTGAACGGAGATCTGGCGCTGGCCGGCGTGCTGACCGGCGGCGTCGTGGCCGGCACGGCGACGGGGGGATCAGCCAGTCGGGCGGCTTCGTCACGGCCAACGCCGGCAACCTCGCGCTCCTGGCCGGCGGGGCGATTACGCTCGGCGGCTTCGTGGTGGATCAAGCGGGCACGGTGCGGCTGATCGCGGGCGGCTCCATCACGCAGCCGGGCGGGACGCTGGTCGCGGGCGGGCTGACCGGCAGCGCCGCCGCCGCCAGCCTCGCGCAAGCGAGCAACAGCGTCGGGGCATTGCAGGCATTCACCACCTCGGGCGACATCACGCTCGCGGACGCCGCAACGCTGACGATCGCCGGCCCGGTGCTGGCCGGCGGCGTTGCGACGATCACCGGCACGGCCGGGATCGTCGCCGCCGGCAACGTTGCCGGCGGCGCCGTGGCGATCGGCGCGACGGGCACTCTGACGCAGCAATCCGGCGTCATCAGCGCCACCGCCGGGCCATTGGCGCTGGCAGCGGGCGGCGACGTCGTGCAGCAGGGCGGCGCGTCGATCATCGGCGGGACCGTGGACGTGGCCGCGACGGGACAGATCGCCCTCGGCGGCACGCTCGGCGCCGCCGGGGTCGTCCTGGCCGCCGGCGGTCCGATCATCGGGACCGGGACGATCACGGCGGCGACGCTGTCCGGCAGCAGCCAGTCGTACGTGCGGCTGGGCAACGGCGCCAACAGTATCGTGGACATAGCTGGCCTGAGCGCTGGCGGCTTGCTGGTCCTGGCGGACGGGCGGTCGCTGACCGTTGGCGGCCCGCTGACGGCCGGGGGCGCGATGGCGATCGGGGTGATCGGCGACCTGGGCGTGTCCGGGACGGTCAGCGGCCCGAGTGTCGCGATGACGGCTACGGGCGGATTGGGCCAGTCGGGCAGCATTGCAGGCACGGCGGGGGACGTCGCCCTGGGCGCGGGCACGGGGGCGCTGATGCAGTCGGGCAGCGTTTCCGGGGCGAACATCACGCTCAGTGGCGGCGCGGCGGCCGGGTTGATCCTGGGCGGCAGCCTCGCTACGCCAGGCACGCTGCTTCTGCTGACGAACGGCGTGGTGGCCCAGCCGGGGGGCGGCATCACCGCGGGCCTGCTCACCACCGGCTCAAGCGTGCCGAGCAGCGTCACGCTGACGCAACCGGCCAACCAGATCGCGGCCCTGGGCCAATTTGCGACGGTCGGCGATACTACGATCGCCGTGGCTGGGAACCTCTCCCTGGTCAGCACGCTCGACGCCAGGAACGTGGCCCTGGCCGCGGGCAGCATCGACCAGTCCGGGATCATCTCGGCGGACAACGTCGCGTTGCAGGCGAGCGGGCCCATCGTGCTGAACGGCACCGTCGCCAGCGCCGGCGTCTTGCGGTTGCTGACTCCCGGCGATGTCACGCAAACGGGCGGCGCGGTTCTCGCGAAGCTGCTGACCACCGACATTCCCGCGGCAAGCATCTCGCTCCCGCAAGCCGGCAACCAGGTGCAGGCGCTCGGGCCCGTCATGGTGACAGGCAAGCTGTCGCTCGTCGACGAACGGAGTCTCGCGATCACGGGTCCCGTCACTGCCGGCACGCTTACGCTGACGACCGGCGCGGGGGCCGGCACGAACGGCAGCCTGGGCGTGGCGGGCGACCTGGCTGCCGGCGCCTCCGCGACGTTCGTGACCGCGAGCGACTTCAACCAGGTTTCGGGAACGATCACCGCGCCCGAGATCGTGCAGACCGCGGGGGGCAGCACCCTCATCGCGGGCACGATCATCTCGCCGAGCCTGCTTTCGACGTCCGGCGTCGGCGTGACGCTTTCCGGCGAGATCATCACGGCAGGGGTCCCACAGCCCAAGCTGCACTTTGGGGAGAAGCTTCCGGAGGCGCCGCCCGGTGGCCTGGGCGCCACGTTCGTCATCGACGGCACGTCCGCCGCGCCGTTCTCGCAAACGCTTGCGCCCGGCGGCGTCTCGGTGCAGCGATCGGCGGGACGGCGTTGGCCACGATTCGCATCGACCTGCACGGCGGGGACGGCATCACGCCGGGGTCGGGGACGGTGCGGTTCGGCAACTTCATCGCGCCGCGCACCAACCTGATCCTGAACCTGGGCGCCGGTTTCGCGACCGGGCCGATCGACGTCAACAGCTTGCTGATCCTGGGCAACGGCGGCGGCACCTCGCTCTCGGGCATCGTGAACAACTTCGGCGGCTCACAGGCCGCCGGGGTGTCGATCATCGCGCCGATCTCCGCCACCAACTACCGCATCAACTCATGCGTCATCGCCTCGGTGAACTGCGTGCTGCTCCCGCAGGAAACAGTGCCGGTCAACAACCCGGTGCGCGACCTGGTCATCGCCGCGCCAAGACGAGGACGATCCCGATCTCGTAGTGCCGAACGTCTCGGACCGGGATTACTGAGCCATGCGCACCCCCCTCCCCTGGCTTTGCTGGCCCTGCTCCCCGGATGTGCGACGCCGCCGCCGGACGCCTACGTGCACGGCGCGACCAGCGGAAAGCCGGCCGAGTCGGTGTCGATCGGCAAGGATACCTCCGGCGCGGACTGCACGCAGCAGGCCGGCGCGCACGTCTCGGCGGACGTGTACTGCGGAACCTGGCAGAACCCGAGTGCCCGGGTGCGGAGTGCCGGGCCGGTGGCGGCGGGCGGGCTGATGGAGCTGGCGACCGCCGGGTCGTGGCGGGCCTGGATCGACTCCCGCTTCCTGTGCGGCCCCCGGCGCCGACCACCATCCTCGGCGACGTGCCGGCCCTGGTCCTGCAATGCACGCGCCGGGCGGGCGGGTGGCCGCAGGTGGCCCTCGTGGCGCAAATCGGCGGCGCCGGCTGGCTGGCTGACGGCGTGCTGCCCGCGTTGCCGGCGATGCAGCGCTCGATCGGCGTGCTGTCCGGCCGGGTTTCCGCCTCCGCCGCGCCGAGCCTCGGGGCGGATTCGCTGCTGGCCGACCGCCTCGCTGCGCGCGCGTTCAGCTCGAACGACGTGGGCCAGTACGAGACCCTGATGACGGCCGGCCAGCGCGCCAACCGCGCCGGCGATTTCGGAGCCGCCGAGCGGGGTACCGCGCGGCGCTGCAGCTGCAAGAGAAGGCGTTGGGCCGCGATAACCCCAATGTCGTTAACGCGCTCATGAGCCTGGCGCTGCAGCTGTCCAACCAGGGCCGCGCCATCGAGGCAGACGCGCTGTTCGCACGGGCGGACGGGCTGGCGTCGCACGCGACGGACGGGTCGAGCGTCGCCCGGCTGGCGCATTACCGCGGCCTGAACGCGCTGAACCAGGGCCACTTCGATGACGCGCTGGCCCGACTCCGCCGGGCCGAGACGATGTATGCGGCCCTGGTTCCGCCCGACCGGCTGACGGCGCGTCAACCCGCCAAGCTGCGAGGCTTCAACACGTCGCTGCTGCCGGGGCAGAACACCCTTTCGGACCTGACGACGCAGGACGCCCTGCTCGGCATCATCGAGGCCCGGCGCAACCAGGGCATCGCGTTACGTGAATTGGGCCGGCCAGCCGAGGGCGAAGCGGTGGTCGAGCGCGCCCGCAGCTTCGCCATCGATGTCGGGCTGAACCAGTCGATCGTCAGCGCGCGGGTCAGCCGCACCATGGGCGTCGGCCTCGCCGCCGCGGGCAAGCCCGAGGAAGCGGCGAGCGACCTGGACGCGGCTGGGGCGGCGTTCCAGCGGGGCGCACCGGCCACCAAGCCTGTTGCCATGACGGCCTTGCTGCGCGCGAAGGAGCTCGCGGCCACCAACCGCACCGCCGAGGCGCTGGCGTCGTGCCATGGCGCGTTTGCCCTGCTCGCCTCGCTGAAGGCGGGCGCCGAGCCAGCGCTGGTGGCGCCGTGCCTGAATGCCTACTACGCCGAGGCCGGGCGCCAGGTCGCGAACCGCCAAGCATTGCTGGCCGAGATGTTCTCGGCCGCGCAGTTGGCGCAAGGCGGCGTCACCAGCAAGCAGATCGCCCAGGCGACCGCCCGCCTGCTCGAGAACGCCCGTGACCCGAAGGTGGCGGTGGCGATCCGCGTGCGGGAGGACGCTGCGGCTGCGCTCACCCAACTGTATCGCCGCCGCGACGAGCAGGTGCAGGATCGCGCCCAGGGCATCGCCGTTTCCGCCGAGGCGCAGGCCGCCCAAGACAAGAAGCTGAGCGACGCGCAGGCGGCGGCGGCCGAGGCGGACGAAGCCCTGCAGGCCGCTTCGCCCAATTATGGCCAGTTGGTGCAGCAGGCGGTGTCCGCGGCCGACGTGATGGCGGCGCTGCATCCCGGCGAGGCGTTCGCCTCGATCGCGCTGACCGACACCGACGGCTTTGTCTTGCTGCTGCACGACGGCACGATCGACGCGGCCCGGATCGCCGGCGGCGGTCCCCGCATGACCGCCCTGGTGAAGACCCTGCGGGCCAGCATCGAGCCGACGGCGACGCTGCCCACCTTCGACGTCGCGGCCTCGATCGAGCTCTACACGGCCTTGTTCGGGAGCTTGAGGCTGGACGGCGTCAAGACGTTGGTGGTCGCGCCGACCGGCGCGCTGCTGTCGCTGCCGTTCGAGGTGCTGCTCACCGGGCCTGCCGACGCCGGGTTGGCCGGGGCGCCCTGGCTGGTGCGCCGCATGAGCATCGCCCATGTCCCCGCGCCGAGCAACTTCGTGTCGCTCCGCAAGCTCGCCGGCACCTCCCGCGCGCGCCAGCCCTGGTTCGGCTTCGGCGACTTCAAGCCAGTGACGACGGCGCAGGCCGAACACAGCTTTCCGGGCCAGTCCTGCGCCGACAGCGCCAAGTTGCTCGCCGGCCTGCCGCCGCTGCCGTTCGCCATTCGCGAGCTCGCCGCCGCCCGTGCCCTGCTCGGCGCTTCGCACGACGCCGAACTACTGGGGCCGGCCTTCACCGCTGCCGCCGTGGTGAAAACCCGGCTCAAGGATTACCGCATCCTGCACTTCGCCACCCACGCGCTGCTGCCGGCCGAGCTGCAATGCCAGAGCGAGGCGGCGATCATCACGTCGGACCCGGCGGCCGCGGCGGACGCGTCGGGCGCGCTGCTCACCGCGTCCGCGGTGACGGGCATGGACCTCGACGCCGACAGCATCATCCTGTCCGCCTGCAATTCCGGCGGGCCTGGCGGCGGGGCGGCGGGCGAGAGCCTGTCCGGACTGGCGCGCAGCTTCTTCTACGCGGGCGCGCGCAGCCTGCTCGTCACGCATTGGTCGGTGAACGACCAGGCGGCCGCGTTCCTGATCGCCGACACTCTGCGGCGATACCGCGAGACACCGTCATTGGGGATGGTAGACGCCCTGCAACAGGCGCAACTCGGCATCATCGACGATGCCGGAAAGGGATTGCCGGCCTCGTTCAGCCACCCGTTCTATTGGGCGCCGTTCGCGTTGATCGGCGAGGGCAGCGGGGTGACCACCGCCCGAAGCTGAGACCGCCGCCCGGTTTCCCGAGCGGCGGCGCCTCGATTAGTTAGTAGTCCATGTCGCTCATGCCGCCGCCGCCCTGGGGCAGCGACTGCGCGCGCTTCTCCGGCTTCTCGGCCACCATCGCTTCGGTGGTGATCAGCAGCCCCGCCACCGACGCCGCGTTCTGCAACGCGACCCGGACGACCTTGGTCGGGTCGATGATCCCGGCAGCGACCATGTCCTTAAACGCGCCGGTCTGCGCGTCGTAGCCGAAGCCGTATTCGGCGTTGTCCAGCACCTTGCCGCCGATCACCGCGCCGTCCTCGCCTGCGTTCTCGGCGATCTGCCGCAGCGGCGTCTGCACCGCCTTGCGCACGATCTCGATGCCGAACTTCTGGCTCTCGTTGTCGGCGTGCAATCCCGCCAGGATCAGGCTGGCGCGCGCCAAGGCGACGCCGCCCCCCGGCACGATGCCCTCCTCGACGGCCGCACGGGTCGCGTGCAGCGCGTCGTCCACGCGGTCCTTGCGCTCCTTCACCTCGGTCTCGGTGCTGCCGCCGACCCGGATGACCGCCACGCCGCCGGCCAGCTTGGCCAGGCGCTCCTGCAGCTTCTCGCGGTCGTAGTCGCTCGTGGTCTCCTCCACCTGCGCGCGGATCTGCTCGCAGCGGCCCTTGATCAGGTCGGACGCGCCCGCGCCTTCGATGACGGTCGTGTTCTCCTTCTCGATCAGCACCCGCTTGGCCTGGCCCAGCATGGCAAGCGTGACGTTCTCCAGCTTGATGCCGAGATCCTCGGAGATCACCTGCCCCCCGGTCAGCACGGCGATGTCTTCCAGCATCGCCTTGCGGCGGTCGCCGAAGCCCGGCGCCTTCACGGCCGCGACCTTCAATCCGCCGCGCAGCTTGTTCACCACCAGGGTCGCGAGCGCCTCGCCCTCGATGTCCTCGGCGATGATCAGCAGCGGACGGGCCGACTGCACCACCGCTTCCAGCAGCGGCAGTAGGACCTGCAACTGAGACAGCTTCTTCTCGTGGATCAGGATGTATGGGTTATCGAGATCGACCGTCATCTTCTCCGCGTTGGTGATGAAGTAAGGGGACAGGTAGCCGCGGTCGAACTGCATGCCCTCGACCACCTCAAGCTCGGTGTCCATGCCCTTGGCTTCCTCGACGGTGATGACACCCTCGTTGCCGACCTTCTGCATGGCTTCCGCGATCATGCGGCCGATTTCAGCCTCGCCATTGGCGGAGATCGTGCCGACCTGCGCCGTTTCGGCCTCGGTGGTGATCTTCTTGGTGCGCTTGGCCAACTCGGCGACCAGGGCGGCGACCGCCTTGTCCACGCCGCGCTTCAAATCCATCGGCGCCATTCCGGCGGCCACGGCCTTGCCGCCCTCGTGCACGATCGCCTGGGCCAGCACGATCGCCGTCGTGGTGCCGTCGCCGGCGACGTCGTTGGTTTTGCTCGCGACCTCACGCACCATCTGCGCGCCCATGTTCTCGAACTTCTCGGCCAGCTCGACCTCCTTCGCGACGGCGACGCCGTCCTTGGTGATCCGCGGCGCGCCGTAGCTTTTGTCGATGACGACGTTGCGGCCCTTGGGGCCCAAGGTCACCTTCACCGCGTCGGCGAGGATGTTCACGCCGCGCAACATGCGGCTGCGTGCGTCGTCGCCGAAGCGAACTTCTTTAGCTGCCATGTTCTCGTTTCCTTTTTGTTGTTCAGGCGGCTTTGGCGAGGGCCGGCGCGTCCTCGACGACGCCCAGCAGATCGCTTTCCTTCATGATCAGCAGGTCCTCGCCGTCGAGCTTGACCTCGGTGCCGGACCACTTGCCGAACAGCACGCGGTCGCCGGCCTTCACGTCCATTGGGACGACGGCGCCTTGCTCGTTACGCGCGCCCGGCCCGGCGGCGATCACCTCGCCCTCCATCGGCTTTTCCTTGACCGTATCGGGAATGATGATCCCACCCGCGGATTTCTCCTGCGGGGTGATGCGGCGGACCACGACGCGGTCGTGCAGCGGTCGAAATGTCATGAAGGTAGCTCCCTACGGGGCCGTAGCGACGCGACCGGCATCTTGCCAGCCTCAAGTCCGGGCCCGCATAGGTAGTGTTAGCACTCTATAGACGGGAGTGCTAACATTGTTTTGCTGAAACAGCGCAAGTGGAGGATGTCTCGTCGCTGCCGCCCCACTTACATCTTAATCGGTTCGCAACTATTATCATGCCTTATACGGGTAGACGGAGGATCACATGCCTCTCACCTTTGAAAATCGTGCCAACGCGTTCGAGGCCAGGTTCGCGCATGACGAGGAGGTCCGTTTTCGAACGTTGGCGCGGCGGGACAAGCTGTTCGTCCGATGGGTATCGACCGAGCACAAGCTCTCCGCATCCGACTCCGACGAGCTGCTTGATGCGGTGATGGCCGTGCGCGACGGACCTGGGCATGATGCAGCCCTGTTGATGCTCGTTCGGACCAAAGTCACTTCTGGCCAGGGCGAAACGGCGAACAAACTTGAAGCAGCCCTGTTGTCGTGCGCCGTGCAGGCCCAGGAGCAAATATTGACCCAGCTTGGCGCCCGCTGAGCCGAGCCGCTGCGCTTCTATTTGGCCGCGATCAGGGCCGGCGTTTCGCACCCCGTCGTGCAGCACCGGCCCGGCTGCTTCGATACGCGCCGTCCGTCCGCCGCGACGCCCCGGTCCAGCAGGCTCTCGACTAGGTCGACCTTCTCCATGACGGGGTAGTTCCGTCAGATCTCCCGCTTCATCGCTTCGGGCGAGCCGCCACCATGCAGTGAGATCACCGAATACCAGCCACCCTGGTGCGACACCGTCAAATCTTCGATCAGGCGCGACACCTCCAGCCGCTGCTTGGCGGGAATGTCCGCCCGGCCACCCAGCACCGCCGAGAGCGACGCCTGCGTTTCAGGGTTATGGTCCTCGTCCGGGCCAGGCAGAGCGACGATGAGGCCGCCGGACACGTAGTGCGCCACCCGGTGCATGTCGTAAATCTTGGTGGCGAGCAGCAGCTTGCCGATGTTGGAGAACACGGCGTCCGGCATCACCGACCCGGCCGGGTCGTGCGTGCAGTACACCGACGAGGCGACGCCGCAGGCGTAGAAGCTTTCGGTGATGGTGATCAGCTCCACCATGGCCTCGCGGATGTGCCCGTGCCGCTCCGGATCGAGGCCATTCGCCTGGATCATCAGCGCCCCCGCGCCGATCAGCAGGTCGCCAAAGCCGGCGCGCGCCGATGCAGGAATGGCGGTGGTGCGTGGCGTACGACGTCGTCAGGAAGCCGCCCTCCTCGTGCTCGCCGGCCAGGAACACCCGGTCATGCGGCACGAACACGTCGTCGAAGATCACCACCCCGGTCGACTGCCCGTATTTCGCGGAGAACTTCGCCGCCGCCTCGCCGGGCCGGCCCGCTGGGCGCGCGACGATGGTCACGCCGGCCGCGTCGACCGGGACCGCGCAGCACACGGCGCACGCGCCGTCCTCCGCCGTGTGGGTGCGGCACGGCATCACCAGGAACTCGTGCATGTACGGCGCGCCGGTCACGATCGCCTTGGTGCCGCGGATGATGATGCCGTCCGGCCGCCGCTCCGTGATGTGCACGTAGCTGTCCGGGTTCGCCTGCTGGCCCGGCCGCTTCGAGCGGTCGCCCTTGGCATCCGTCATGGCGACCCCGAGCGTCAGGTCCGCGTCTTGGACCCGATGCATGTAGGCCAGGAAACGCCCGGCGTAGTCGGTGCCGTGGGCGTCGTCGATGCGCCGGGTCGCCTGAAAGATGCCGTTCAGCGCGTCGTGGGTGAGGTAGCGTTGCGCGCAGCCCGACACCCGGCACACCAGCCGCACCGCTTCGAGCTTGTGCAGGAGGTCCTGCGACGTCTCGTCGATGTGCAGCATGCGGTTGACGGTCTTGCCGGACGTGCCCTGGCGGGCGGTCATGACGGCCGCGTGCTCGGGCGCGTGGGCGAACTCGTAGGTGACGCCGACCGCGTTGACGCCGGGCGCGAGCAGGGGCTCGTCGGCGACGCTCTCGACCCGGCTACCATTCACGAACACCCGCGGCTTGTAGGCGCGCAAGGAGTCCCGGTAGCCGGCAGCATCCATCAGCATGGGCGTCTTCCCTAGGTTTGTGATGAAAATCGAACGCTGCTAGGAAATCCGCAAGCGTAATTCGGCCGACGTTGGAAGGGACGGCGCCCATGCGGACCATCAATCACGAGACCTCGGCGCTGCTGGCCGTGGACTTCCAGGCGCGGCTGATGCCGGTCATCGAGGATGGCGCGGCTGCCGTCACCAACGCGCGCCGGCTCCTCGCAGCCGCGGACATGCTGGGCGTCCCCGTCCTGTTCACCGAACAAAACCCACGCGGGCTTGGCGGCACCGTACCTGAGCTGGAGGTGGGCGCACACGGCGCCGTCCTGCATAAGATGACCTTCGACGCCTGCCGGGCAGAGGGCGTCGGGAAGCTTCCGGACCGGCCGGAGATCGTCGTCGCGGGATGCGAGGCGCATATCTGCGTGCTGCAAACGGTGTTCGGCCTTTTGGACATGGGCCGGCGGGTTTACGTCGTGCAGGACGCGATCGGCTCCCGGCAGCCCGACAGCAAGGCGGTTGCAATCCGGCGGATGGCGCACCACGGGGCCGAGATCGTCACCACGGAAATGGTCGTGTTCGAGTGGCTGGCCACCGCGGCGCACCCACGCTTCCGCGAGGTCGTGGCGCTTATTAAGTGACGGGACGACACGTGGGCGATGCTTTGGTTTGGTATTACGACGTGGTTTCACCGTTCGCCTACCTTGCTCTGCCTGCCGTGGAGGCGCTCGCGCAACGGCGCCGGGTGCTGCTGCGGCCAATCGTGTTCGGGGCCGTGCTCACCCACTGGGGCCAGCTCGGCCCGGCGGAAATCCCGCCCAAGCGGCTCCATACCTACCGGCTTTGCCAGTTCATCGCCGATCGCGCCCGCATGCCGTTCCGCTTCCCGCCCCGGCACCCGTTCCGGTCCCTCGACGTCTTGCGGCTGCTCATGGCGCTCGACAGCGATCCCGCCGCTGTCCGCGCCGCGTTCGGTTTCATCTGGACGGAAGGGCGCGACCCCGGCGACCCGGCGGAACGCGACGCGCTCTGCCGGCGACTCGGCGTCGACGATTACGAAACGCTCGTCGCTGAAAAAGACGCGAAAACTCGCCTGCGCGGCTGGACCGAGGAGGCCA
>JAABVA010000994.1_pt1 | contig 31976 bp, 33 predicted proteins | sample 5560331 | NCBI WGS metagenome assembly JAABVA01 (sample SAMN12812661, study PRJNA571458) | rock metagenome | isolation source: Antarctica rocks | place: Antarctica: Victoria Land, Mt New Zealand sud | collected 2016-01-07 | reverse complement strand
GGCCTACACCTACGGGCTCTATGTCAACCGGTTGCTGGGTCGTCCTCAAGGCCGCATCAGGGAACTGTGGGCTTGAGATCCTCGCAACACTCATCTAGGGGATGCGAAAGGCATAACCGCGCAACCGAAAGTACTCGCGTAGGAGTAGATCAAACACTTGTCACCAACCTCATGTGCTGTAAAGTGTAGACACGTTGAGCAAACGAGCCGAAGAGAAGGTAAGGGTGCGGCACGGCACGCCGATAGGCAGGGGCTTAAGGATAGCGGTTTATCCTATCCGCCCGAAGGAGCACAAAGAGGTCGGCGAACGGTGCCCCTTCTGCGAACGGAAGTACACGAAGAAGCGCAAGCCGGTTCCGACCATCTCTGGTTATGCAACAAACAAACCCGTCTTCGATTGGGAGTGTGAGGAGTGTGCGGACGAGGATCCTCCCGAGTACCCGCTCGCCATTGTCGTCGAGGACACGGTGAACTGGCGTGGTGAGTATTGGGAGCGTTCCCTTCACCCTTCCGAAGCGCACTACAAGAAGGCGTTGGGCGCGTGGGTACCTGAAGGCTACGAAACCGACCTCGAAGAACTGCACCGCACGGTGGCGACCAACGCCCTAGAAACCAAGTTCAACGCCTCGTAGCCTCTTAGGATGTCTTAGGACATACTGCGCGGGTGTCTCACAGCGGTCGACCCAGGAGACGCTACCCACAGTGCTTGAAGAACCCAAGGGCATCTCGGACCGTCACCGCCTCTAGCGCCTGCCCTATCGTCTCCACTAAGGTCTCACGCGTACGCGTCTCGCTCGTCGCACCAGGGCTTCACCTTGGCGAACGCTTCCTCGATCGAGTTCAGGTCCGGCGAGTAGGGTGGTAAGAACAACAGCTCGCAGCCCTGTGCCTCGATCAGCTCACGTATCTTGCTCCCCTTGTGCGCCGATAGGTTGTCCATGACCACAACTTAGCCAGGCTCGAGCGCCGTCGAGAGCACCTGCTCGACGTAAGCCTCGAAGACCTCGCGAGTAGTACTACCTACCACCGCCACGTACGGTCCATCCCCTCGTGCGTCATGCTCGCCAAAAGCGTCGTGTTTTGCCCACGATCGCGCGGCACCTCGTCCGCGCTTGTTTCCCACGCCGGGCCTAGGCATATAGGGGTGCCAACGCTACGGGTTACCGACACCATAGGAGACTTTCTCCAAGGTAATTATCCCTTGACAGTAGGTATCGCTTCCGGTAAAATACCTGCATAGGAGGTAAAACCGATGCAGCGATACACAATCAACAACTTCAACCTCGACTATCCCGACGAGGACGCTTGTTTGGAGCGGCTAAAGAACCGCCGCTACCCCAACGGAAGCACCTGTGAGAAGTGCGAGCGGGCAACGAAGTACTACCGCGACGCCGGACGCCGCTCCTACTCTTGCCAATGGTGCGGGCACTACGTCCACCCCACGGCGGGAACGATCTTCCACAAATCTACAACGTCTCTTAGGCTGTGGTTCTACGGCATCTTCAAAATGGCTAGCACCCGCTGCGGCATTTCGGCTAAACAGCTAGAGCGTGAATTGGGCGTTACTTACAAGACCGCGTGGCGCATGTTCCACCAAATCCGCAAGATGCTTACCGACGATGACGACCAGCAGCTATCCGGCACGGTGGAAGCCGACGAAACCTACGTCGGCGGACGGCGTCGCGGTAGTAAGCGCGGGCGCCCAAGCAAGGATAGCCACAAGACGCCGGTCTTCGGCATGGCAGAACGTAAGGGACGGGTATCCGCTACCGTAGTTCCTGACACCAAGCGGGCTACAGTTATGCCGCATGTTCACAAAAAGGTGTTGCCTGACACCACCGTTTATACAGATGAGTACCGTGTATACGACAACCTTAATAAGAAAGGCTACCGCCACAGCCGTGTTCACCACGCCGAAGAGGTCTACGTTGCCGGCGACGTTCATACCAACACTATAGAAGGCTTCTGGTTCTGGTCGCTACTGAAACGCGGGATAGCTGGCGTCTATCACTCAGTATCAGCCAAACACTTGCAGGGCTACTTAAATGAGTACGCCTTTAGGTACAACCATCGAAAGGATGAAAGACCGATGTTCGTTACAATGTTAGGGCGAGTGTCTACCTCCTTGGCCGAATAAACGTTATTCGGCAGAAACCTTCGTTTGCTATGTGGCCGAAATCCCCGTGGTCTGCTGTCATTGCCTCTGCGTCCAGGCTTCTGGCCAGAGCTGCCACAAAGCAGTCTGCCAGCGGTATGGAGTTTATGCTGGCCTTGCAACCGCCCACTGCTCGCCAAAACACCTCGTGCAAGTCTTCCCTAACAATTAAGCCCATATCCTTGAGGTCTTGGACAGCAGAGCTTGCCCTAGCTTCGCCTGACACTCTCATTATCTTGTAGTACACCTCGCACACATTGATGGCGTGTGCATAGCACGGCTCTCCGTTGCCAGAGAGGGCGCGTTCTACCACATCTGCGCCAGTTTCACCCCGCAGATACGCTAACATCGCGCTGGCATCCAGCACGGCAGTTATGGCTAGCGATCCTCCAATTCTACTTCTGCCCTTTTGTCCCTTATAAGGTCTTCGCTACTGTAGGGAACGTCGGCATACTTACCCTTCACCGGTCGACTGACCTTATCCAACGCGTTCTCAAAGTCTTGGCGACTAAAGCTATGTGACGATTCTGTACCGGCTACAGGGTTAGCCGCAACAATAATCGAAGTCACGCGAGCTACGTTGCCGTTGAACTTCACTTCACTGCTGGGTAGTTGACCGCTTCCTGTGGTTACTGCCTCAGTAGTCATCAACCGCCTCCTTCCTGTGGTGGTTCGTTTACGTACAGGGGAACCGTCCTCTTCTCTTCCCCGTTCACTAGAATATGAAATGCGTGGTCGCCTGTGCGCTGAAAGGTGGTCAACTGCAAGCCCACTACTTGATTTATGTAGGAGCGACCTCCGGGACGCGCAGCGGCTTCAACCACAGCCGGACCCTCCATTAACAAAATCTCATTGCCGTCAGTATCCAACAGAACAATTCTGAAATGCTTCTGCTGACCTACTTCTGCCGCCCCAGCCTCAAAAGAGACGACAAGATACATCTGCGGGTGCGAGTACGGCAATACTTGCGGATTTAGCTCTTGGAAGACACCGAGTATATTCAGCTTGCCTTCCATCGAGACATTCGCGTAGTCACAAACTACAGCTAAGACTACTTCCATCCACTCATCCCCAACAGCTTCTCCTTTCCTTGGGGATGAGACTGTATCTCAGTTCTTACCTACCGTCAAGGGATAATTGGGTTCTCCAATAGATTAAGTAAGAGACATGTCCTGGCCGCACAGTAGAGCGCGCTCACCGAGCCCAGGAGTAAAATCGAGTGCGTGAGAACCTAGAGATGGAGAGGAGGCGTGGCGGGCCCTTCGTCCCAAGAGTCTAAGGCCCTGCTACAGCACGTATGAAACGTCTACCATCGTCGGCCGAACGCGGACTTCGGGCATTAAAGGGCGAGCTGGTGCTGCGCCTGCACGAGAGGAGGGGTGCATTCTGGAGTGCTGTGCGCGACGTCCGTACTCGCTGGGGTATCGAAGCGCAGCGACGAGTACCACCGCCTTCAGATACACTGCATACCTACTTGCCACCGGATTACCCAGAGCCTGCCCGTCGCGGCGAACCTGGTTTTGAAGAGTGGATGACTTTCATTCGTCGGTGGAGGGAAGAGTTACGTACTCTACACGACCGGATAATTCCGGAAGACTGCCGCTCGGGTGAGATGTCGCTTGATGTGTGGGAGCGGTTCTTGTCTGCGTGCTTGGTCTACGATCCGCCCGTGCCCGGGCTCGTTGAGTTCGCCGATAAGTTCGATTTTGCTACAGAGGGCACCCTCGAACCCCTGGGTAGCGGCCCCGACTATGGTATGGTTGCGCCCCCCATAAGATGGATGCGTGACCCGGAGACAGCCGAGAGTGCAAAAGCAGAGCTCTATTGGGGCATGATCGAATCTCTGATCGAGAGGTACATAGAGCCTCAAGGTTTGAACGCCGAAGACGTGCTGCAAGACGTCTTGCACAACACGCCAGGTTTATTGGAGGGCTTACGTAAGGCTGAGGCTGAAAACGTGGCGCGCCCGTTTATCGAAGTCCGCCCCCATCACACCGAAGAGGACATACGAAACGCGTTTCGTATGATCGCGGCAACACATGAAGAAAGAAAGACACAAGCTGGGCGATCCCCGCGCGATCCGTTGCTGGCCGCCGAATGCGCAATCCTCCACTATCGCTACGATTGGAAGTACCCGCAACTGGCGGATCGGTATTGCTGGCAGGATGAAAATCTAGCCAGCAAGTACGTGAGAAGCGGTCGCGAGGTTCTTAAAGACCTAGGCTGAAACTAAGCGGCGTTTTGGCCTAATAACCTTACAACTCCGGGGCTATGCTCATCTTCGATGATCGACGTAGTCCACATAGCAGAGGCCGCTAGACAGCTTAGAGTAACGCCGCAGCACCTGCGGATGCTGGAGCGGCAGGGGCGCATACCTCCTGCTCGCCGAGATCTCAACGGCAGGATCTACACGCAGTTCGATATCGCCCTCCTGAAGAGTATCGGTGTTGGCACTCGGCCCCGGCGGCTCAGGCTCGTTGAAGAGCTGTTCGGTGGGCGCGATGGATAGCGCTCGCCTAGTCTACGCGCCTTGGCCAAGTGTCACGCCGGAGCAAGAGCGGGCGGCGCTCGCTTCCATCTACGCGTTCATCAAACGGAACAGAGGTAAAGCCGCCGGGACCAGCGGCGGCGAGAACGACGCGAAAGGACCTAATGAGCATGATCGCGCCAAGCAAATTGTACAACAATAGGCTCGCTGACCACCACCAGAAGATGCTCCTTGAGAAGTCGGGTATCGAGGCCGAAGTCGCAGAAGAGCGCGGGTACCGGACCGTCTCTGAAGCCGAAGATCTGCGAGAGCTAGGCTTCGATGGCTACCAGCGCCAGGTTCCTGGCCTCCTGATACCCCAATACGGAGTAGACGGGGAGGCTGTTGGGCACCAGTACCGGCCCGACGAGCCCCGCGTCAATAGCAAGGGCAAAGCCGTAAAGTACGAGCACCCAACCGGAGCACGCCAACACCTGGATGTCCTCCCAAGTGTTCGGGGCCAACTCAAGAATCCCAATGAGCCTCTGTACATAACCGAAGGCTCCAAAAAAGCCGATGCACTGGCGAGCCGCGGGGCGTGTGCGATCTCCATCGGGGGGGTCTTTGGATTCCGAGGCAAGAACGAACACGGGGGCCTAGAGACCTTGGTCGACTGGGAACACGTCCCGGTTAACGACCGGGACGTTTACGTGGTTCTAGACTCGGACGTGTCTAATAAACCTGCCGTACAAAAAGCCCTAATACGCCTTCAGCGGCTCTTGAGTAACCGTAGAGCCAACGTCTGGATCGTTTACCTTCCGGAAGGGGAGGGCGACGAAAAGTTGGGGGTGGACGATTTCCTATCGTCCGGCGGAACCATTGAAGATCTTAAAGCGCTGGCCACGACGAAACTCGATGACGGTAATGACGCAGACGGGTTTAACGCTAACGGTAGCGTCACGAGCAAAAGCCTCACAGGCAAGCGGATTTCAGCCGCCGATGACAGTGATGACGCTAATGACGCTGGTCTGAGGGTTTTACCAGATGCACCGGTGTTTCCGCTGTCGGCACTTCCGCCGGCATGCCGAAGGGTGGTAGAAGAAGGGGCCAAGGCCGTAGGTTGTCCTCCGGAGCTGTTAGCCGGTCCCATGATCGCTACCTTGGGGAGCGCTATAGGGGCTAGCCGGGTGCTGAAGATAAAGAATCAGTGGAGGGAACCTACGACAGTCTATATAGCGGTGATCGCACCTCCCGGCTCCAAAAAATCGCCCGCACTACAAATCGTTCTGGCCCCGGTCATGAACCGTCAGGCGCAACTCCGGAAGAAGCACATGGAGGACAAAGAGAAATTCGAGGAGGAGCTACGCGCTTATGAAGCGGAGCGCAGAAAAGCCGCTGGGGAGGGTAGGACCCCAGGACCACCACCCACTCCCCCGATACTAGAGTCCACGTTTCTCAACGACACCACGATAGAGGCGTTGGGTAGCGCCCTAAGCGATAACCCTCGGGGCTTCCTCGTCGCGAGCGATGAGCTCTCAGGCTGGATACGCTCTTTAGATCAGTACAGGGGAGGCAAGGGCGCGGATAAGCAGAAATATCTATCCTTGTGGTCCAACACCTCCATACGCGTAGACCGTAAGGGGGATGCGGAACCGCAGTTCATCCCCCACCCGTGCATAAGCGTGTGTGGTGGCATTCAACCCGATCTGCTCCCGAGCCTGATAGGGGGAGACCCCAAGGTGGGGGAAGATCTGCAGGACGGGATGCTCGATCGGTTTCTGCTCTGCTATCCGGCCCCCATGCAGATTCGCTGGAGCGACGCGGATGTCAGCGCTAAGGCGGTGGTCGACTACCGTAGCTTGTATGACCGGCTCCGAGAATTGCAGCTGGATGTCGACGAAAACGGCACACCCAAACCCAGAGACGTGGAATTCACGCCCGAGGCCCGCAAGCTCTTTACCCGCTATCACGACGAGCTCGAAGAGACAAAAGAAGCACCCGGTTTTCCGACCCGGCTGCTCGGGCCGTGGGAGAAGCTGATCGCTTACCTGGCACGGTTGGCCCTAATTCTAGCGATGTGCCGGCGGCATGAGCAGGTGGAGGCCGAGGACGTAGAGAATGCCAGGAGGCTCGTAGATTATTTCGCGGGTATGGCCAGGCGGGCTTACACTGGTCTCTATGGCCTGCGGCCCACTGATGAGTTGGCCACCGACCTCCACCACTTCCTGATCGATCACGGTGGAGTGTGGGAAGGAACTGCAACCCAGCTCTTTGAGCAGTTGGGCAGCGATGCTCTCCCGGCGAGACCCAAAGATCTATCTCAGAAGATTCGCGCCATCGCTTCTCGTAGTCCCATTCTGAGGGTGGAAGATGAGCGCACCGCGGAGGTTAGGACGCTACGGATAATCCTGACATCAACGTCATCAGCGTCATCAGCGTCAGTCCCCTCGGGAAAAGCGCATAGGCACGCGCAAAATGCTGATGACGCTGATTTTGCTGGAGAAAGCACCAGCGTCATCAGCGTCACCGACAAAGACGACGGCTGGGTGGAGATCCAGATATGAGCGCGCTGGAGGTGCTGACTGACTTAGAGCGTGACGGAGCCGATATTATGGTAGACCAGGGTCAGCTAAAGGTAGGTGCTTACCGGGATGCCCTTACCCCCGAACGTATTGCGGCGCTAAAGACCTATAAAGTCGAGATAATAGCCCTCCTGGACGGTCCTGGGTCACGTCAGACGGGGCCGAACGGGATAGGGCCAGGCTACATCTTTGTGGATCGGAAAGAGCAGCTAGATGTGGTCCGCAAAGCCGTTGAGGCGAGTCCGATCACTGGTTTAGACACTGAGACCACAGGTCTCAAAGAGTGGAAGGATCGTATACGCCTTCTCTCCCTAACCACTCAGGACGGATGGATCTTCGTGATCGATAACTTCGCGGTGAATATTTCGCCACTAGCCGAGGCCCTCCATAACACCCACCTGATCGCTCATAACGCGCTATTTGACGCCTTGTTTCTAGAGAAAGAGGGCATAGAGCCCGGGCGGCTCTCTTGCACAATGCTCCTATCCCAAATCCTGTACGCTGGGCTAAACACGCAGCACAGCCTTCAGGAGGCCCTGTGGCGGGAGCTAAACGTGCGTATCGGCAAAGAGCAGCAGCGGGCAGATTGGAACGGCCCCCTTACCGACGAGATGAAAGCCTACGCCGGACAGGATTCCAAACACCTGGTAGCTCTTTACTACGAACTGAACCGCAAACTAAACGACGCCGGTAGATTTGAGCGGGTCATAGACCTCGAAGAGCGGCTGCTGAAGGTTCTAGTGCACATGTCCCAGAACGGCATGCCCATAAACCCGAGCCGCTATCGAGAGTATATAGAGACCGCTGAGGCTGAAGCTGATCGCCTACTTCTGGAGCTGGACGCCCTCGCCCCGAGAGAGATTCCCGAGATATATCGCATCCGCAACGAGCGAAATAAGAACGTCCCGACCGCGCGTAAGGACAAGATAAACTGGCTAAGCTCGGATCAGGTGACTTGGGCCCTTCAAGAGAGTGGCGTGGCGCTAGGCACTACAGACAAGGGGAACGTCTCGACCAATAAGGACGTACTCCAAGCAACCCACCACCCGCTGGCCGACCTGATTTTGAAGTGGCGAGAGGCTCGAGACCTCCCAACACGCTTCGGCGAGGCATTGGAGACCTCCGTAGCGGAGAACAACCTTCATGCCCAGTGGAACCAGAACAAGGCCAGGACCGGCCGGATGAGCTGCGAGAAACCCCCGTTGCAAGGCGTATCGCACAAAGGGGATCTCCGCCGCGCTTTCGAGGCTACCGTTGGCTACCGGTACGTGGTAAGCGACCTTTCGCAGATCGAGGTCCGGGTGCTTGCCGCCCTCGCTAAGGATAAGGTGATGATAGGCGCATTCGCCACGGGCCTAGATATCTATCGCCAAGTAGCAAGCAAGGTACTCGGCGTACCGGCCGAAGAGGTTACGAAAGAGCAGCGGTCGGTCTTCAAGGCCATAGTCCTTGGCAAGATATACGGATTAGGCGAGAACTCCCTTCGCAGAAGGTTGGAGCAGGCCATGGGTAGGGCGGTTCCTGTTGAAGAGGTCCGTAGGTACTCCGACGCTTTCTTCGCCGAGTTCCCAGGCGTTGAAAAGTGGCGCGACGAAGTAGCGCTGGATTTCGATAGGGGCTGCAGAGAGACCCGAACTCGATTAGGTCGTAGGCGGCTCGAAATAACCAATAAGCCGCAGGCATGGAATACTCCGATTCAGGGTCTCGCGGCGGATGCGCTTAAGTCTATAGCCGTCGAGGTCTATGAGCGAAGGGACGAAGTGCCCGGTCTTAAACTGGTCGGGCTCGTGCATGATGAGGTGCTTGCTGTGGTGCCGAAAGAGCAGACTCAGGTGGCGGCCCAGTGGTTAACAGGCATTGTGGAGGGCGTGGGCGACCGGGTCGTCAATGGAGAAGCGCCTGAAGGCGAGGGCGTACCTATTAAGGCCGACACCTCCGTGTGTAAGAGCTGGGCAGAGAAGAGCTAAGGGTCAAATCAAACCTGTAAATCTACAGCGATTTGCAGTGCAGTTGAATTACCACAACATATAGCACATTAGCCCTCGGACGAAGGGCCGATTCATTAGCTTATAATAGTATACTTCCCGATACAATGCGTTCGAAGTCCCTGTCGGCGGCCTTGTCGCACGCGAGCTCTAAGGGGGGTAGAGACCAATCTGATCCGAGGTCTGCACGGGTACCACTCCTAGCCCATAAGGCTGCTGACTCGGAGGTTGTGCATTTATCAGAGATCAGCCCCCTAGAGCTACACACCGTAGAGTAATTCTTGACCCGGGGCCCCTCTAAGATTTCGGCGAGACCTCGATGCCGGCCCATTCGGCGGACGAGTGCCAGTTTGCATTGTAATATTTGTTTCTTATTTCGAAGTCTCAAAGACAGCCGAACCCGTTGCGGAGCGGCCGCGAGGCGCGTACGCGAACGAGCCTCCGTTCAAAATAGGGAGACGCCCCCTAACTTGTTCGGCTGCTGGGGGTTCCTTTCGCTCCTTGCTAGGCGAAGCGGGGCAGATCAGGATATAGACCCATTCCGCTACGAAGAAAGGGAGAGGCGAATGAGTTTGTGAGCCGACTCTGGGTATCGCCCACCCTATTACACTTCAGGAGCCTTCGCAAACACCATCCATAGTGACCGCGGAGTCGTCTAAGCTGTAGAATACTTCGGTAGCGACCATAGCGTCGTCTGTCGTTGATGACTGTCGTAAGGCGGTACTCGCTGACCGTGGGGGTCAGCCGGTCCTCCTGGTCCGCCACGACAGATGTGCTGACGCCATGGTGCTGACCTTGGTAGCTTGGAGGACGGAGGGACGTGACCATTATAGGCGCACAGAACTGACAATGAATGAAACGTATTCTGCTCTTGGCTATAAAGCTGCTTGGCCAAGCCCGGGCGGCGACAGCGACACGTATCGACGTGAAGCCTGCTGGTAGCGAGAGCATGCGTCCTGGCTCAGCATGGCTAACCTCCGGCGCGCGTTGACGAGCAAGCAGAGGAAATAGGTGTTCGAGCAGGGCCAGCGAGTGCGTGTACGCGCTATGGGGCTACCCGATTTCGCACGGGTGCGCCTAGCCATGCCAGGCCCGAACGAGGGCGACTGGACACTATTCCTCGTAGACGATGAGGGCGGCATGCATGAGATTGCTGTCTCTGCTGCAAACCAAAGTGCCGTCCGCCCGATCATCTCCGACGGAGGGGCGGACTCGGCCCGCGTTCTCGCGGGTATGTGGACCCGCTGGATGGCAGCCGCCGCCACCAATGCAGAATCCAGCGCCATCGCCTCGACCCAGCTCAGGCCCTACGCCCATCAGACCACTGCCGTTTATGGTGCGATGCTTCCCCAACCGCTCCTGCGCTTCCTGCTCGCGGACGAGCCCGGCACCGGCAAGACGATCATGGCCGGCCTGTATCTGCGCGAAATGCAGCGCCTCGGCCTCGTCCGGCGGGCGATCGTGGTGTGTCCCGCTAACCTCGCCACCAAGTGGGTCGCCGACTTTAGGCGCTTCTTCGGCGGCGGCTTGCGCCACCTCAAGGCCAGTACCGTCCACGAGGACGCCTTAGGCGGACACGACCTGTGGGTCGTGTCCCTCGAGCTTGCGGCGGTGAACCGCAATGTGCAGGAGGCCATCCGACCGGACAAGGCCGGCTGGGACTTGGTCGTCTTCGACGAGGCCCACCGGCTCACGCCGACCGCGACCACCTTCCACCAGGTCGGCCGGCTGCTCGCGAAGAACACGCCCCATGCTCTGCTGATGACCGCGACGCCCCACCGGGGCAAGGAGTGGCTCTTCCGGCACCTGCTGCACCTCGTCGACCCCGTTATCTACCCCGACCCGGGCTCCGATCCAAACGTTGCGCTTCCGCCCCTGCGACCCGGTCCCATCCACTTCCTACGCCGAATGAAAGAGGACCTGGTCGACTACGATGGCAAGACAAGCCTCTTTAAAGGCCGTGCTGCTACCAACCACCGGGTGCCGCTGTCCACACTCGAGTTTGGTTACTACCAAGCCGCGCTCGACATGGTCGACCAGTACTTCCCGACCGTCGCTCAGCCTCTCGCGCGCATGGTCTATGGTAAGCGCGCCGCCTCGAGCCTGTGGGCGCTCGCCGAGACCCTTCGCCGCAGGCACGATCACAGGGCGGGATGAGCGAGGCCGAGGCCGCGCTCCAGGCCGACCGTGATCACCAAGGCGACGAAAGCGAAACTGACGAGGCCAAGGTCGTCCACATCGGCTCGACCGCCTCGCGCGCTGAACGCTTAGCCATAAAGACGCTAATAGAGCAGATCACCGCTACCATCACCGACCTCGAGTGGCAGCCCTCAAAGTGGCGGCGGCTCACCGAAGATTGCCTCGGCGCTCACTGCATCCATCCCGGCAACACTGAGCAGGCCGTCATCTTTACCGAATACGCCGACTCGGCCGTGTGGATCGCCGAGCGGCTGCGCGACGTCGGCTACACCGCCCGGATGTACTCCGGCCGGCAAAGCAATGCCGAGCGCGACGAGATTCGCCTGGCGTTCATGCGCGGTGAGTTCCAGGTCATCGTCACTACGGACGCGGGCAACGAGGGCATCGACCTGCAAGCCGCCCACGTTCTTGTCAACTATGACATCCCCTGGTCGCTCGTTCGGCTCGAGCAGCGAATGGGCCGCATCCACCGGGTTGGCCAGGACCGCAACGTCTTCCTCTACAACCTCGTCGCCGCCGACACCCGCGAGGGCGACACGCTCCTGACCCTGCTCAACAACTTTGTCACCGCCGCCAACGAGCTCCATGGTCAGATGTTCGACAGCCTGTCCGCCGTCGCCGAGATCACTGGCGTCGACTACGAAAAGTGGCTCAACGACTTGTACGGCAATGACGACCTCAAGAAGCAAGCCGCGATGGACGCCGCCATAGCGGTCCGGGCCCAGGACCTCGCCCGCGTGGCCCGACAGGTCCGGGATACTGAGAGGCGGCTCGCCAGCCAGGTCGACGCCGTCGCCGCGCTCACGCTGCTCCAGCGGGACTTGTTCGCCCGAGTCAACCCCGCCATCGTTGAGGCTTACCTTGATCGGCTCGCTGCTGCCCGGCTCCTCACCTCCCAGTCCACCGCAGCCGGACCGGGTTTCCGTCGCCTCAAGATGGCGAAGGGCACGTTGCCGGCCAGCCTCGGTGGTAGAGTCGAGGCGCACGTAGCCACCAGCGGTGAGGCGGTGCGCGAAGCCGCAAATATCGACACGACTGGGCTGGTCACGCTCGGCCCTGGGGAGCCTGCTTTCACCGACCTCATTCGCCTCGCCGACCGCGAGCTCGCCGAGGATGCCCATCGCTCCGGCGCGGTAGAGGATCCTACCAGCCTCACCCCATACGAGCTATGCGCCTTCGAGGCCACGCTCACGGAGTCCGACGGCAAACGCGCCAGCGTTTGGGCCACGCTCGTCAAGGTCGACGACTCCGGCCACGCTCGGGCGGTTCGATGGGAGACCCTCGCCAATCTGGTTCCGACCAGCCTTAGCGGCACGGCCCCACACCCCGCCCGCCAAGACGCGGCCGCAGCGACCGCTCAGGCACTCGCCGGGGAGACAGTCGGAGAGCACCGCGAAGTCCGTGCCGACTGGTTCGCCCAGGTCCGCAAGGAGCTCGGCAACCTACCCATCGCTCTCACCGACAGGATTGAGGACAGGGATGAGCGCATCGAACTCCGCAGTCATCTACGTATCCAGACCGCCAACCGACTAGGTCAGCTTGAAAAGCTTGTCCAAGTAGACCTCACCGAGCCCAAACTCGTCGGCCGCTTGCGCGTCCTGCCCGGAGCGCCTCCCGAAACGGCTACGGAGGCTGACTCTGAGTGGATTGCCATGCGGCATGTCCAGAAGTACCTTGAGGATGAGGGCTGGACGGTCGACGACGTCCACACCGAGGGCCGCGGCTACGACTTCGACGCACATCGCCACTCGCAGGTCCGTCATGTCGAGGTGAAGGGCGTGTGGGGCTCGGCGGCCTCCAATGGCATACGGATGACAGGCAACGAAGTCCTCATCGCCACCCAGCATCGCAAGGCTTACTGGCTTTACGTAATCGACCAGTGTGCCGACGGTAAAGGCCGGTTCTTCGGCGCTTACGAAGATCCCGCCGTCCTGTTCTCCACCGACATGAAGGGAGACGCCATCTTCCGCGTACCCGGCAGCAGCCTCAAGAACGCCCCTGGGAGCAACGCATGACCCGTATGATCGAGCGCTGGTTCCCCTCCGCCGAGGTGAGCGCCAACAGCAACGCCGGATGGGGGAGCGGGAACACCGAGCGTAACCTGTTCACATGGTTCGCCGCGCGCCCCACGGCCCAGGCGAAGGCCGCCGTAATCTGCTCGTTGCTTCCGTGGCCCGACGAAGAAGCCGAGCAGAAGCGGCTGCAGGCGTTGGTGCAGGAGGCAATGATAGGCCGCTACGCCGCACGGGACGCTGTGCGCGAGGCAATTCTCCGGGCCAACCCTGACGGCGCATTCGTCCTCGATCCGTTCAGCGGCCGCGGGATGATCCCGCTCGAGGCCGCGCGTCTAGGATTGCCTTCATCTGGCGTCGACTACAGCCCGGTCGCGACCCTGGCCAGTCACCTGCTCACAGACTATCCGTTCCGGGATTGGACAGAGGAGCCCGACCTACCCTTCGGAGACGGTGATAACGGCAGCCTCTATGAAGATCGTCCGCGACTGCTCCACGATGTGGAGGCTGTGCTCGGCGAGGTGGGCCGTCGCTGGTCTGCTTCGATGCGGGACTTCTACCCCAAGGTGGATGGCCGGACTCCCTGGGGATATCTATGGGCTGTCACGCTCCCTTGCCAGGAGTGCGGTCATCGTTTCCCGCTCGTTGGCTCTTATACGGGATCCGCTTGTTCACTTACTGCTTCGAAGCGCCAGCGAAAGGTCATGAGCGCGAAACGCTAGCTGGAGCATCAGGCGTGGCGTCACTATACAGCCGGATTCCGTATTACGAGTTGCGGAAGCCTAGCGTCAAGAAGGGACGCAAAGGACAACCGAACATTCACGACGCTGGTCAGTCCTTCTACATCTCGGGGGATCGCCAAAGCGGTGAATTCGCCGTTAACGTCCACAGCGGCCCGCCCAGGCACACTCCCACGCTCAGCAACGCACTCGACGCTGTCGGTAAGAAAATTCAAGGTAAGTCGGCAACTTGCATCCACTGCGGCCACGCTCATAGCCTCAAAATACACCAGCGTCTCGCCGGAGAAGGGTTGGGACGAGATGCGCTGCTGCTCGTCGCGGATATAGACAGCGATGTTGGGAAGACTTTTCGCAGCCCGACGGCACTCGAGCTAGAGGCCGCTCTAGCAGCGGATGCAGCCCTATCGAGTGAGCCCCCGTTCGCTCCTGGTATGCTGGCCGTGCCCGATGAGCAAATCCCACTGAACAACGGTGCGACCATCCGGCCGCAGTTGTATGGGGCGGTTACCTACGGCGATCTGATGTGTAATCGACAGACGCTGAGTTTTGTGCGGCTTGCTCGAACCATCCATGAGATCGGGTCCGAACTCGCTGAAGCGGGAGTGAGTCCTGAATACGCACGAGCGCTGGTGGGTTTCGCGGCTTCGCAACTCGTACGCAAGCTAAAGCGAGCCACCCGTGGATGTACGCTGAACGTTAGCCGATTGAGTGCAAATCATATTTTTGCAAACGAAGGCATAGTTAATTTTTCTTACGACTTCTTTGAGTCTGGGATCGGAGCGGGTCCCGGCACCTGGAAGTCGTTAGTGGGGTCGTCCCTGACCACGTTGAAGAACTTGCTTGGAGACGCACCAGGGGAGTGCATGAGCACGAGTGTTAGCCACGGGTCGGCTGTGTCGCTACCGATGCGCACGGACTCGGTACAGGTTGTTGTGACCGACCCTCCTTATGATGCGATGGTCTACTACTCTGACTCGCCTGACTTGTTCTACGCTTGGCTCAAGCGCGCGCTGGGCTCGACCTATCCCGAGTTTGTCTTCACTGCTGATCCACGAGGTGTTCAGGACAAATCTGAAGAAATCATCGTCAAGGAACACGGCAAGGCTCCCAACGAACATCGAGATCGTGCGCACTACGACACAATGATCGCCCGGGCATTTTCGGAGATGAGGCGCGTCGTCCGGAAAGACGGCCTCGTGACCATCGTCTTCGGATCCGGCGACCCGGAAGTTTGGCAGCGATTGCTAACCGCCATTCAGCAAGCGCAGCTCGTGATGACAGGTTCTTGGCCGGCGAATACCGAGTCAGGCGGGGCCCAAGGCAAGGCCAACATCGAGACGACGCTGACCATGGCGTGCAGACCTGCTCCAGAAAACCGTCAGTCGGGGCGCAAAGGAGCCATCGAAGCGCAGATCAAGGCCGAAGTCAAGCGTCGCTACCCAGACTGGGAGCGCTGGGGACTTGCGCCCGCCGACATGCTCATGGCAGCTGCTGGGCCCGCCATGGAGGTCGTGGGACGCTACCACGAAGTGCTTGACTCGCGTGGTGATCCAATCGACATCTACGCGTTCTTGCCGTTGGCCCGATCTGCGGTACAGGAGGCGATGGCCGTCGAAATCGATCACCACCCACTTGAGACGTTCGATGCCCGCACGCGCTTCGCTCTCTGGTGGGTGCGGCTTTACGGACGACAAGTACAAGCGAAGTCGGAGCTACGCTGGCAGACCCTCGCTGCATCCATGGGGCTGGAAGACGTTCGCGACCTAGTTCCCAACGCGGAAAAGGGCGTCAGGTTCATTATGGCGAAGAACTTCGAGGCGCAGATCACGGGCGAGTCGGCGGTCATAGACATTGCGCTCGCCCTCGCGGCCGCCTCGGAAGACGGCCTCGCCGCGATGGGCGAGATCCTCGCGGCGTCGGGGCGTGGGGCGGACGACACCTATTTATGGGCGGCCGTGGAGTTCCTCGCGGATAGGCTACCGAACTCTGACCCGGACGCCATAGCCTTCTCACGGGTGTTGCGTACGCGCGACGGCATCGCCACTGCCGCCGAGTCCGCAATCGTCGCCGAGGAACAACATCAGCAGCGCAAGCGCGCCGAGGATGCCCAAATGAGGTTGATGTGATGAGTGCGGCGACCTCGCGGACCCGATGGACGGACAAGCCCTACAAGGCACGAAAGGAAAGGGTGACGTGATGACGAGCGTGACACCATGGTGGAAGGCGTTGAAGATTCGCCAGGAGATCCTCGGCGCGTCCGGGCAGATCGACGACGTGCAGATGTCGCTGTTCCAGGCGGTACACGGTCTCGGGGCCGACAAGCCGCCGTACGCAGACGCTGACTACTACGGCGAGATCACGCACCCGACCGACCGTCTAACCGATCTGCTCGCCGAGATCGCCGTGCGGATCGGTGGCGGCGCGGATTACCTCAAGGCCCGTTCGGTCACCCGGCTCGACCAGGGCATGGGCGGCGGCAAGTCGCATGCCTGCATCGGCGCCTTCCACCTGGCGGCGCACCCAGAGGCGCTCTTCGACACTGAGCTCGGGCACAGCATCGCGACCCGCGCCAAGGCGAAGGTCGGACACGATCTGCCGGCGGACCTGAGCCGGCCGCACGTCGTGGTGCTGCCCTGCGACAACATGACGCCGGGCGCGTCCGTTCAAGGGCTCGATGGACCAGCAGTCAACCTCTACGAGCGGTTCCTGTGGCGGCTGTTCTCCAAGGACTACTCGCTGTTCGAGCGCTACCTACCGTACTACAGCGACAAGAGCAGGATCGCCGAGGCGATAAGAGCCATCAACCGACCCGTGCTCATTATCGCCGACGAGGTCCTCGACTACGTTGGCAACGGCCTCGACGGTGCGAACAAGCCCGAGTTGGCCGCCCAGGACATGGCTTTTCTGCGCGCGTTGCTCGACGTCGTCAACGATGTCCCCTACGTCGCCATGCTCGTGGTCATGATCGCCTCTGATAGCGACACGACCGCCCTTTCCGCTGGCGCTCGAGCCCGCCGGGACGACCTCAACGCCCTCCTAGACCGAAACGGTACGCCCGCGACCGTCACCGAGGTCGGCGACTTCGCCGACATCCTGCGCCGAAGGCTGTTCGACGCTGAGCCGGCGGCCGAGGTCCTCGCCGCCACGGCCGCGATGTACCGGCCGGTGCTGGAGGACAAGACGTGGGCCAGGAACGTGTGGGACGCGACCGGATCGAACTGGCGCGCTCGCTGGAACGAAGAGGTCGCAGCTTGCTACCCGTTCCATCCGATGCTCATGGCCATAGCCAAAGAAGAGTGGAGCAAGGTTACCGGGTTCCAGCGTGTCCGGTCCACCATCAGGATCTTCGCAGCAACCGTCTACGCCCAACAGCAGCGCGGCAAGGCCGGCGAGTGGGTGCCGGCGCTCATCGGCCCCGGAGACCTGCCGCTCAGCGACTCCAGCGTGCGCGAAGCGCTGCTCGGCTCCGGTCTCGTCGAGGACGAGCGCACCATCGCCAACTATCGCAGCCTCGCCGAGATCGAAGTCGTCAACAACGACGGCTCCGGGGGTACCGCCCGTCGCCAGGACCTTGAGCGTCAGTCGCTACTGTGGGCCAAGGCCAACCCGCGGGCCGCCGAGCGCGCCGCGACGTTCGTGTTCCTGGCAAGCATCGTCGGAACCCTGCGGCCGGGACGCGGACGTGGTGCCAGCGCCCCGGAGGTCAAAGCCGCAACCCACGTCCCCGACCTCTCCTACACGATCACGGACGCCGACGCCGTCGTCGAGGATCTCGTCAACCCCGACCATGGCATGTCGGCGGTGGAGATCCTCCCCGGGCAGGGCAACAACAAGCCCGCACGATACTTCCTCTCCACCCGGCTCACCCACCGGATGCTCGTCAGCAACATCCGGCGCACCATCACCGAGGCCGAGCGGGATCAGGTCATCGCCGAGCTTGCCGAGCGGCTCGCCAGCAGCGGCCCCTTCCGCAACCTCCGGTTCGTCAGGGCCGAGCCCGAACGCACCGCCACCGATGTCCTCAACAAGTCGGGACTCGACACCGCCCACACCAGCCGGCTTATCATCTTAGACCCGGCTCAATATAGCCTGCGCAATGGCATGGAAGCAGACACCCTCGCGGCGCTCACCGTCGCCATGGGTCTCGGCAAGGGCACCGAGCAGTTGCCTGTGCAGTGGGCCTCCAGCGCCGTCTACTCGGTAGTCAACGCCCAGAGACGGGCGCTCGCCCGCCGTCTCGCTGTAGAGTACCTGGCCCGCCAGAAGGCCCTGGCTGCCCCGGAGGTACAGAACGACGACGAGCTGAAAGCCGTCGGCACAAAGGAGCTCGCCTCCGCCAAGGAGCAGCTCGAGAGGGCGCTCAAGCGTGCCTACCAGCACGTCGTTTTCCTCACGCAGCCCGATCCGGAGGGGGAACGGTACCTCGATCAGCTCTCCTTCGATGACGAGCATAGCAGTGCGCTGGACGGCACAATCGTGTGGAAGGCGCTCGCCGAGCGCGACAAGGTCTTCGACGCCGGCCAGTTCACCGCCAAGGCGCTCAAACACAACCTCCGCGAGAGCGACTACGGCAAGACGCTATCCGACATCCGCGCTGGGTTCTACTCTGCGCCCCGGCTGCCGCTGCTCTACGGAGGCGATAGCGACCTGCAGCAGGCCATCCACGACGCTGTCGTGGATGGCCTCGTCGACGTCGTCGACGGCGCGGGAGCCGTCGTCGCGGTCACCGCACCCAACCAGGTCAACCTCCTCAGTGCCGGCTTGCAGCTCGCCAAACCGCAGCCGAAGACCTGCCCGGATTGCGGCAATCCCGCGCACCCCGGAGCCTGCAAGATTCTTCCACCTTCAGACCAAGGCCAAGTCGACACCCCGCCGTCGCCGACCGAACAGCAAGTCGCATTCGCCTTCACGCGCAACCTGCTTGCTAACCCAGGCGATGCAGACCAGTTTGCCACGCTGTTCAGGACGCTCTATATGGCGCTAGACGACCAAAACATAAGGTACTTACAAGGTACCATGCAGCTCCTCCTCGACCCCGCTACCGCTGAGGAGGTGCAACAGCGCCTGGCGGAGCTGGGTGTTCAAGCCACCGTCAAAGACATGTAAGGGTTGGTCGAGCCCTGGACCAGGACTGCGAGCTCCTCGCGGGAGACGTCGGGATCTAAGCCGAAGCGCAGGGCTTCGAGTTCGTAATCGAGCCAGAGCTGGATGCCCTCCCCGTCGAACTCCTGGTGGGCGTCCGCCCGGTCCCTGATCCGCAAGAGGCACCGCGGCACGGCGCGGTGTATCTCTTGGTGCCCGCTCGCGGGTACTTGGTGAGCGGGCACGCTAGCCGCCCATCCTTTCCAGCCCCGACCAAACCGCGTCGAGGTCGCGCGTGCCCGACAAGCAGCGGACGTGATAGAGACGCCCGTCCTTACGCCGGCCTCTCACCAGGGAAACTTAGTCCCCTCGCTTACGCTGCCCGCCGCCTCGCCGCACCTGGCCACTTGACTACTTTGATGCCCGACACGCCGCAGTGAGGGCCCTCCTCGTGCCGGAAGCACTCAACTAGCTCCGTGGACTCTCACGCCGAAGGCGCTACACTGATCTAGATCACAATATGCTCCTTGTAATCCAGGGTGCGGGGTGTCGCCAGCACCGACGGGGCCGCTTAAGGCAGTCCCAGCGCATCGGGGGCTATTCTAGTGCTTCGTCCATAACGCCACTGTCTCCCCACCCCGGCAAGAACCTGGCGTAGTTTTCGAGCATGAAGGCCACGGAACTCCACCCCATCTGCATAGCCACGGTTTTTGGATTAACGCCTTCGAGCAACAAAATGCACGTACAGGTATGGCGGGTTGCGGCGTGCCAGGTGGTATTTGGTAAGTCTGCCTTCTTGAGTAGGGGTTTGAATGACCGCCGTATAAAGTTCGATTGGTGTATGGGCTTGCCCGCGGTGTTCGCGAACACCAGTGCGTCGTCCTTCACCGGCAACCCTTCGGCTGCTTGGCGTTCACGGTGGCGCACCAAGGCTTCCGTTGCTTTATTGGTCAGCTTGACGCTGCGACGGCTTCCCTTATACGGGATCCGCTTGTTCACTTACTGCTTCGAAGCGCCAGCGAAAGGTCATGAGCGCGAAACGCTAGCTGGAGCATCAGGTGTGGCGTCACTATACAGCCGGATTCCGTATTAGTCTTGGGTTCCTCTAACGTATGTCCTCCATAACCTGTTACGAGAGTGCGTTGTATGTGCATAACGCGACGGTCTAAATCCAGGTCGTACCAAAATAGACCGTTCAATTCTCCCCAACGTGCGCCAGAAGTCAGCCCCAATACGAATAACGCCTCGTATCTCTTGCCTTCGGCTGCAGCTAGGAATCGCTTGGCTTCATCCTTGCTGAATGGCCGTATTTCCGGTGCCGTTTTCCTTGGTCGGGACACTTCCTTGCATATGTTGTGGTCAATCAGTTGCCACCGTACTGCGTGGTTGAGGGCAGATGACAACACGTCATGTATGCGCCTTACACTCGCGGCAGATAGACCACCATCGCGCTTACGGGAGTACAGTCGTTGGACGTGCTCGCGGGTTAACCCTTTGAGCTTCAAACCGCCCAACGCCGGTAGGAGATGCAACCGGGTTATGTCTTGGCAAGTCTCGAAGCTGCGGCGCTTCATTGTGTCTTTAACCGTATCCTCATATTGCCTGAAGAATTCCCTTACTGTGATGTTGTTCAGCACTAAACCCGGAGCGTCATTCTTGGTCTTCTTCGCTTTCGCGAGCTTGTCGGCACACTCCTTGCGCGTGGCACCGTACACGCTACGTCGCTTGCGTCCCTCAGTCAGCTCTATCCAGTAGCGAGCCTCCCATCGTCCATCGGGGCGCTTGCGTGGGCGGCTCCCATCGCCGTTTGCGTTGCGTCTCGCCACGGAACAACTCCTTCTTTGTTCGTGGCTAGGTGTGGTGGGGGTCAATCGTGGGGGTCAAAACCCCTCAACCGCTTCTCGAAATCGCCGCTTTATTACGGGTTTCCAGGAGCTTCGGGACGTAGCGCAGCCTGGTAGCGCGCCTCGTTCGGGACGAGGAGGTCGGAGGTTCAAATCCTCTCGTCCCGACTCTTTGGGGTTGCGACCCCAATCTTGTCCTTTATCCGCTTGGGTACATTTACCCGAGGTTCTAGAGATCCACCTCTTCGGCCTCTTCTATGAGACCGCTCCAGTCTTCGTAGAGCCCTTCGAGGGTGCCCTTTAGCTGGCGGTGCTCGGTGACGACTTCGCGGGAGCGCTTGCCGTCGGCGTAGAGTTCCGAGGTGGCGAGTTCTTTTTCGAGGCGGGAGATGCGGCGCTCGGTCGCGTCGATCTCGCCCTCCACAGCCACGAGCCGCGTCGCGACGATGCTCTGCCTCTTGTCCAGCCCCGGCCTGACCCTGCGGCGGGGGGCGCGACGGCCTCCAGCACCTTCTTTTACGTCCAGGCGGCGGTGGGCGCGGTAGTAGTCGTAGCCGCCGAGGTAGCTGTTAAGCTTGCCCTTCTCAAGTTCAACGACGCGGGTGGCGAGCTTGCGGAGGAAGTAACGGTCGTGGGAGATAAAGAAGAGCGTACCCCGGTAGGTTGCGAGGGCGTCTTCGAGGGCCTCGCGGGCAGGGATGTCGAGGTTGTTGGTCGGCTCGTCCAGGATGAGCAGGTTCGCGCCGCTCACCACGATCTCCGCCAGGGAGAGCCTGTTCTTCTCGCCGCCCGAGAGGGCCGAGACCTTTTTGAAGACGTCTTCGCCGGAGAAGAGGAACGCGCCGAGCAGTTCCCGCGTCTCGGGCGCGTCGAAGCCGGTGGCGGCCATGGCCTCTTCTAGCACGGTCTTGTTTAGGTCTAGGCGGTCTAGCTGCTGGTCTTGGTAGGCGGGCACGACGTTGTTGCCAAGACGGACGATCCCGCCCCGCGCCTCTAGCTCCCCGGTCGCCAGCCGCATGATGGTGCTCTTGCCCGTCCCGTTTGGGCCGAGGAGCGCCACCCGCTCCCCGCGCTCGACGACGAGCTCCACGTCGTTCAGAAGCGTCTCCCCATCCTCGTAGCCGTAGGAGACGTCCTCCATCTCCAGCACGACCCGCCCGGTGCGCGAGATCTCACCGGTGAGGTCGACCTTCATGCTCTTCTTGCCGTTCTCCGGGCCTTCGACCCTCTCCATTCGGTCAAGCAGCTTCTGCTTGCTCTTGGCCTGCTTCGCCTTCGTGGCCTTCGCCCGGTTCTTCTCGATAAACCGCTCTAGCTGCTCGCGGCGCTCGTGGTTTGCCTTCGCTCTGCGGGCGAGTTGCTCGTCGCGGGCCCTTTTCTCGAAGACGTACTTTGTATAGTTGCCGGGGTATCGTGCGAGCTTACCGTCGTCGAGCTCCACTATGGATCCGGCGACGGCGTCGAGAAAGTAGCGGTCGTGGGAGACGACAAGGACGGCGCTTTTGGCGTTCTTGACGAAGTTCTCTAGCCACTCAATGCCACGCAAATCGAGGTGGTTCGTCGGCTCGTCGAGGAGGACGAGGTCCGGCTCGGAGAGGAGGAGGCGGGCCAGGGCGATGCGGCTCTGCTCGCCGCCGGAGAAGGAGTTTACGGGTCGCTTCCAGTCCTCGGGCTCGAAGCCCAAAGAGGAGAGGGCGGAGGCGACGCGCGCTCGGTAGGAGTAGCCGCCGTCCCGGTCGAACTCGGCCTGCATGCGGCCGTAGCGCTCCAGGAGGGAGGGCGAGGGGTTCCCGGAGAGCTCGTCTTCGAGGGATTTGAGCTCCTTCTCACGCTGGATCAAATCCTCGAACGCCGAGAGCATCTCCGCCTCGACCGAGCGTTCCGACCCGACGTAGAGGCTCTGGGAAGTCATCCCGATCCTCGCCCCGCCGACCAGCTCTACCGAGCCCTCGTCCAGCTCCGAGACGCCCGAAAGGACGTTCAACAGCGAGGTTTTGCCGGCCCCGTTGCGGCCGACCAGCCCGATCTTCTCGCCCGCCTCGACGGAGAGGTTGGCGCCGGAGAGGATCTTCAGGTTCCCCCCATGGTACTTCGCCAGATTGCTTGCTATAAGAACCTTCATGTCCTACAGATTATATCGGGAAGATCCACTAACGCCTGGAGAAAGGGAAGAGTACGAAGACGACCTGATCTCCTTCTGCGATCACCAACTCGACCTGCTCGGAGATATAAGAGGTCTACACGTCCTCTACGCCGGCGGCGCGTCGCTACTCTGGATCGAGGGCCTGAGCGAGCGTACCGGCCCAAACGGGAGCGTCACCGCCCTCGAACTCGACTCGCGACGCGTCGAAACGAGCCGGGACTTGCTCTATGAAACCGAACTTCCCGCCCCGGTCCGCCTCGTCACAGGCGATGTCTTCCGCCCACCCTTCGCCCCGGGCACCTTCGACCTCGTCTACTCGGCCGGCCTCTTCCACGAGCTCGACGTCCGAGAAAAACCCGCCGTGGACGCGCTCGCGGCTCTCGCCTCCGTCGTCCGCCCAGGCGGCCGCATCTCGACGAGCGACTTCGTTTACTCCACACCCGCCGTGCATCTCGAAGACGAGGATCTACAGCGGGAGCTGGCGCGGGAGGCATACGGCGCCGAACTCTACGGCATCGGTCCGCTGGAGCGCCTGGTAACGCTCCACGAGGCGCTACTCAGCGAGGTGTGTTGGCGGATCTCGCCTCCTAGCCCGATCCGGCACCTCGACAAGATCGTCCTCGCCGAAGAGGAACCAGAGGAGTTGAGAGCCTTGTCTCCTGTAGCAAGAAGAAGATTTCGCGAGCGCCGTGAAGCCCTCCGGGAGCGCGTCAGGCGCGAGGGCTATACCTGCCCGGCCAACCTATACGTCGAGGGGCTCATGGACGACGGCTAACCGGTCAACGCGGCCCCACCAGCCGCCACCAAACCGCTGGCATAAGCAGCTCTGAGAAATATGCTACTCGACCATTGCCATGAGCGCTGCCGCCTGCTATTTTCCCTGTAGTAACAAAAGTCTCTAAAAAGGAGGAGACTTTATGACGTCGTCGAACCTGATCCGGCTAGGAGGGCTGGTGACGGTAGTGGCCGGTGAGCTGCTGATAGCCGACCTCTGGAACCTGCTGCTAGAGTTCGTCATCGGCGGTCCCGAGAACTTCAGCGAGGTTGCCGGGACCACCTCCTGAACTGTGTTGTCCGCAATGTACCTGATCGGCGGGCTGCTGCTCTTGGTGGCGCTGGTCGGTCTCTACGCTCATAAGTCGGAGGCCGCCGGCACTTTAGGGCTCATTGGCTTCCTCGCGGCCCTCGTCGGTACGGGGCTGCTCGCGGGCATGTTCTGGACCCTGACCTTCGTGATACCGACCGCGACGATCGAAGCCCCCGCGTTCCTCGACGCCGAAGAGGTGGCGGGGCCGCTCGATATGGGGTTCATGCTCTCGAGTATAGCGGTTGCCCTGGGTTGAGCGCTCTTCGGGATAGCTACGTTCAGGATGCGGGTCTTCCCACGCAGAGCCGCCATAGTCCTCATGATAGGCGCTTTGCTCACCGTCTTGCCGCTGCCAGCTACCACCCTAGTCATCGACGTGGCTGTCGTCTGGTTGGGCTTGGCTCTCCTGTCGGGACAGAGAGCTTCTGCCGCCGGGACTACCATCGGAGCACAACCGCGGGTACAGCAATTGACACGGGTGGAGAGGGAGTCGGGGGCCTGAGTAGCCTCCGGCTCCCGTTCTGTGCGAGACGACAGTTAGGTATCGAACCGACTCATCGAGAGCTACCTCTCCAGTATGATCGTTACGGGGCCGTCGTTCGTGAGCTCTACGTTCATCATCGCCCCGAAGGAGCCGGTCTTTACCCGGGTCACGCCCGTCACGCGCAGCCTCTCGCAGAAGTAGTCGAAGAGCGTCTCCGCCTCCCCGGGAGGGGCGGCGTTTACGAAGCTCGGGCGTTTGCCCTTCCTCGTATCGGCCAGCAGGGTAAATTGCGGGACGGCGAGGATTTCGCCCTCGGTATCACGGACGCCGAGGTTCATCTTCCCCTCGTCGTCCGCGAGAACGCGCAGGCCGGCGACCTTCTCGGCGAGCCAGTCCGCCTCGGCCTCCGTGTCGCCCTTCGCTACCCCGACTAGAAGCAGTAGACCTGGTCCTATCCCCGAGACGAGCGTGCCCTCCACCGAGACCGAAGCCTCTCTCACGCGCTGGAGGACTATCTTCAAGGAGATTTAGAGAGGCTGGCGGCCCCGGTAGCCAGCCTGCATCTCGTGCCAGTAGCCTATCCGCTCCTCGGGAGGATGCCAGCAGAGGAAGACGACGCGGCCTTCCCTCTCGTGGGGGAAGTCAAGGAGGCCGGTGTCGAGGTCCTTGAGGAGGACGCCGAGCTCCCGGATGCGCTCTATTGCGAGGTGGAGGTTGTACGCCTCGACGCCGTACTCGGAGCCTACCTTACCCCCACCATTAGTGGCGGAAGCTTTCAGGATGGGATCCAGGTGCGGGGCCTTCTCGCGCATTGCATCGCGGTGGACGGCCATATCTTCGAGTAGCCTCTGGAGCTTGGGCAAGAGGGCGTTCGCTTCTTCTACGGTGAAGAGTTTGGGGAAGGGGGGCTCCACGTCCTCTTCAGCGGCCGTGGGCGAGCCGGTCGGCGAGCATACCGGGGAGACCGGCGGCACGGATCTTTGCCTGCGCCTTCTCCACGTCGTACTCGACGAAGCGGAAGGCTACTCTGGTCCCCTCCCGCGCGTCCTCGGCGACCACGTAGGAGGCGAAGGTGTCGCCGTCCCGGGGCTGTCCCACGGAGCCGGGATTGACCAGATAGGGTCCGCCCTCGCCGAGATTCAGGGTGCGCTGGCCGGTCGCCGGCCCGTTCGGCGAGGGCGCGACGGCCTTTACGTGCGTGTGCCCGAAGAAGCAGACCCGGACGTTCGGGTACTGCTCCCTCAAGACTGCGAGGATCTCGTTCGCTGAAGCCGTGTTGATGATGTACTCCTCGGGGTTCCGGACGGAGCCGTGTACGAAGAGCGCCCCCTCCTTCTGCATCATCCGCGAGAGCCCGCGCAGAAAGCGCGCGTTCTCCTCGGTGAGCTGCTCGCGCGTCCACTCGACCGCCGCTGCCGCGATCGGGTTGAACCAGGCGAGGTCCGTGGAGAGGTCCGTAACGGCGAGATCGTGGTTGCCGGAGATCGAGGGCATCCGCGTCCCTCGCACCAAATCGCAGCATTCGTTCGGGCTCGCCCCGTAGCCGATAATGTCACCGAGACAGTAAACCGTCTCGACCTCGTCCGGCACGTCCCGCAGGACGGCCTCAAGAGCCTCAAGGTTGCCGTGGATGTCAGAGATGACCGCGTACATATCCGAGTGCGGCGTAGTATAGCAACCAGCGTTGTCATTTCAGCCGGCGGCTCCGCATTGAAGGGGGGGCGGCGTTACGGTAACATCATCGGGTGGTTCCCCTCACTACGGGCCTGTAGCTCAGGGGATAGAGCAACGGTTTCCGGTGCCGTGTGTCGGAGGTTCGAATCCTTCCAGGCCCGCTCTTCTTTTTCCTGCAAAGTTAGGAAAAGCCGTAATCTTCTCTTCGATTAAGTGCGTCCACTACAGCTTCCTCTACAGTTATAAGGAGGAAGAGTTGCCGAAGAAGAGAGGAAATGGAGAGGGTTCCGTCTACCGTCGTAAAGATGGTTTGTGGGTAGGTCAGTACGTGATCAAAACCCCGGATGGAACAAAGACCAAGTACATCTACTCAAAGACTAGGAAAGAAGTAGCGACTAAGTTGGCTAAGACCTTGTCCGAAAGGGATTCAGGACTAATCTACGATTGTGGGTCTATGACTATAGGAGAGTACCTGGACAAGTGGGTCGATGCCATCGAGGGGACAGTAAGAAAGCGTACCTGGAAGAGGAGTGAGGAGATCGTGCGTCTTCACTTGGTACCCACCTTGGGTAAGACTAGACTCGATAGACTAAACGCACTCCAGGTTCAATCCCTGTACCGCTCTAAGCTCGACTCTGGCTTATCGCCTAGGACTGTGCAAATCGTACACGCAACACTACACAAAGCACTCAAGCAGGCGATCAGGTGGCAACTAATTTCCAGGAATGTTACAGAGGATGTCGAGCCTCCGAAAGCTACGAAGAAAGAGATAAGGTCCCTGGACGAAGAGCAAGTGAAGAGGCTTCTCCAAGCTGCTAAAGGTGACGGGTTGGAAACCCTATACATCTTGGCCATCACTACAGGAATGCGCTCAGGTGAACTATTGGGGCTTAAGTGGGAAGACGTAGACCTCAAAGCCGGGATAATCCGGGTGCGCCGCACCGTGTTCAACGGTAGGGTAGAAGCCCCGAAGACCCCAAAAAGTAGGAGGAGCATCAAGCTGAACCGGTCCTGCTCTCACGCACTGAAGGAGCACCAGAGAATAGGAGAGTGGGTATTCTCTACCGAGACTGGTACTTCCATAAGTGTTCACAATCTCCACAATCGCTCCTGGAAGCCACTGCTCAAGAAGGCCAATCTTCCGTCGGACACAAGGTTTCATGATCTAAGGCATACGTGTGCGACCCTGCTTCTTGCCAAGGGCGTTCACCCGAAGATAGTTCAAGAATTGCTAGGGCACTCTACTATCTCTATGACCCTCGACACTTATTCGCATGTCCTTCCGAATATGCAGGAGAAAGCTGTTCAGGCAATGGAGGAGATCTTCGAGCAGGAAACGGACGAGGAGCACTCATCACTAACGGAAGAAGAATCTTGAGGATCTACCAGAGTCTGGTCGAAGGTTAGGAGAATAGATCTGTGCGCCTGGAGACGAGTGGGTACGTAAAAACGGAGAGAGAAATAGATAATCCAGAGTACGAGTTCAACGAGATCATCGTGAATCAGCTTGCTGATCTTGATCCGCAGTATGTGATCGACATGGAAACTATCAAGGAGATCCTACTTCTAGAGCAGGAAGGTAACCCCCCCAGGGGATTCGCTATTTTGTTACGCTCGAAGAGAAAGGTGCACCCAGAAGCATATGACGCTTACAGGGAAGCGTTAGGGTTCTGAAATAGTGAGTGAGTCACCCTACACCAGGAAGATAAAAGATCAGCTTCCGGAGCCGAACTATCAATACACAAACGATCTAGAACTGCTAAGGGCCATAGTCCGACAAGGTCACCGACACGGAAACTACGGTTCTAGTGGATCATGGGTCAACCAACGCTACCTTAACCTCAAGGCAGAATACCCCGAAGCTGTAATAGTCTTCGAAGCAGAGCTAGAAGAAGAGAAAGAGGTACAACGGTTACGCCAGGAGATCAAGTGGCAGCAGACTTTAGAGAAACATAAACAGTCTGCTTACCTGAGAGAGAAGATGGAGCAGTTGCTTGAAACTGATGAGAAGCAACTGCGGGAGTTGATGAAGTTGAGGGACATGATGATCCACTCGAAGAAGGGCTACGGAGGTCAAGCTATGGCCTACCTGAAGGCCAACCTCAGAAATAGATACCCGTTAGCTTATGAGCGGTTCCAGGAGGAGTTGGAGCAATGATCTAAAGCACACCACCTTTCGTCCATAACGCTACCTTTTAGTATAACTTTCTAAAAATCTACCCTAGTTTATCTGTGCGTCTAGGGGACTCCAAACTACCACCCCTACCCCCTGTTTCTTTTGCGAAGGTTCTAAGGGATACCCCTCCTGCTAGTTAGGAGAACTGTTACTTTGCCCGTTGGCTCAGTTGTTCTCTTGCGGGAGGGTAGATTGCTCTTAGCTGCCTAAAGAGGATTGCGCCTTCGGGGATGATTACAGGGGATTTAAGGCTGTATCGAATCTAGGAAGAAGCGGTAGTCGTGTAGTCGAGCGAGGGTTTAGGTCTGCTCTGGGAAATGTCAGACCTAAGCTCTCTTCTTTGTTTCTCCTACAGTCGAAGAATCTATTATGAAGCAGGTCGTATAGTAGCTGAGAGCAAATAGGCGAAGGAGAGTGCAGGAAATCTCCTTCGCCCAAGTTCCTGGATGATACTTGAGGTTATCTGCGCCTTAGTACGGCAAACGCCAGAATACCTGACCCGAGAAGAAGCGCACCAACCGGCAAAAGCGACCCGACAGCAGCAGGACCGCCGGTCTTCGGTATCTCCCTCATCGTGGTCTGTTCCATCATCGTGGTCTGTTCCATCATCATGGTTTGCTCCATAGGCTGAGGCTGTTGCTCCATCATCTGGGGCTGCTGTTGAGGCTGCTGCTGACCACCACTAGGCAACGATTCACAGGCTATGCCGTCGTTTTCTTCGTCCAACCCATTTGGGTCACTTGGGTCTGAGTCAAAGACAGCCTGTGCCTCTTCCTGAGTTGCGAAGTCAGAGCAGTTGAACTGGTTCTGAGCCATAGCAGCAGGCACAAGTGCCATCATCGCCAACACAGCTAGTGTAGCCAAGTAAAGTGATCTCCTCATGTGTTCCTTTCCCTGTTTGCAAGAAGATTGCCTGCACGATCTTCTCACTTATTAACAAAATCACAATAATCTTAGGCAGTCTGTGGATCAAGAGTCAAGTTCAATTACCAAAGAGCCTTTGCTGCTAAATCTAAAAGAGCAAGGACCGTCACCTAGAAGTTTAAGCTCGTAACTTGCTGCGGCAAATGGGAGTTAGGACTGGTCCTACACCTACGACCTTTTGGACTCCTCAACCAAAAGCAAATTTACTAGAGAGGAGTGGAGAAAGAAGAATCAGTGGTTCGCAGACAACGCTCCAGCAATCTACAACATCGAATCCGTGAATTTGGATGAGAGTTCTCAGAAACCCCTAGCAAAGGTGAAGGTCAGGCTAACTGGAGAGGATAGCTCGTCCTCAACCCGCAACACCTACTTCGTCTTTGAGGACGGATCATGGAAGCACAGGTTCGCTCAGGAAGAGAATGATCTCTTCAAGCCAGGGGTTGCTTTCGAGAAGTGGGTTGACGTGCAAGGAGGGTAAGGAACTCTTCAGAGGGTACCCAAGAGCAGTACCAGAACATACTAAGCCAACGAGACACTTGGATAACACTAAGTTGTTTTGTCCTGTATAACAACCTAATTATTTATGCACGGTGAGTTTGTAGATATATTTGCTCTCTAATGCCCTTAGAATCCATTCTAACAGCTTTGTAGAGGTTTTTAATGATAGAGTGCAAAAGAACAAGCAGTAAGCCTTTAGAAACGATTTTAGAGCCTTGCTTCTATTAATTTTGTAACTCCTAGAGGTCCTCTTCCCTCTATGAACCTCCTTCCGGCTCAACCGGGGATAAGGTGGTTGGTCTCATTACTATGAGAATTAGGGGATCATGAGGGTTAAGTGCAATTGTATTCGTAAAATCGTATATTTATAGTGGGGCTCTGACGACGTACCTAATCGCACCGAGACCACCACGGTTAGCCTAGACGAGGGTCTCGACACTATCAAGTCCGTGTCTGCACAACCAAAAGGATTGTACGGGGATGGCGCAGAGAAGGGGGTTGGAGAAGGTTCTAGAGGCTTATTCTCTTCCTACGACCATCCCTCCAGGTTGCGGATTACTCGGTCCCCGGTCACGAGAAATGAGCTGGGCTATAGTGAAGTAGGAGGATCGTAAGAACCTTGCGCCGTGAGATGGTTCCGAAGGGAAAAGGAAATTGGAGACAAAGCCGCTAGGCTATTACATGAGCCTGGATTACACGGTCGAGCTAACCCGCAGTGAAAAGATTCTTGTAGCTAGGGTGAGAGAATTGCCGGGGTGCTGGGCATCCGTTCAAGACAGCGAAGATGCGGGGCAACTGTGGAACAGATTAGAGGAAGCCAAGAGTAGATGGCTTAAAGGTGCGATTCGCAACCGGCGATGGATTCCCGAGCCTCCACGCGCAGAAGATACCGAGCTTCAGGAGCTTGGGCAATTATTCGAGGAAGAACAACTCGACGTAAACGATGCGAGAGAGATGCTCTACGACAGCGGGATCGAGCGTTACCCTATACCCCTGTTGCAAGAGATGTGGTTCCGGGAACTTAGTAGCACAGCCTTGCATCACCTCACGTCGTCCCTCTCGGCTGCGCCGAAGGCCACTTCACCACGAGAAATCCCTAACCGTGCGCTAGAAGGGGATGTACAACCAGTAGCTTTGGGTAAGAGCGGCACAGTAGCTTGGTTACGACTGGATGGGGCTTTAACCGAGCAGGGGTACAGGGAAATAGAGATTCTGGACCAACCGCTTATAACGGAGAGAGCTACTATTTCAACCCTGACAATCCTCGAAGCCACAGAGATGGGTCAAGACGAACTGAAACGAGTGCTAAAGCAGGTACACAAAGCCCTAAACGAGACTAATAACCGATCTAGCGAACCTGGAAAAGATAACCTGAATATGATGCTCACCGAGCTTCTGAAGGGTTGGTACAAGAACGAGCGCGTGAAGGGGCTCTCTCACGCTCAAGTTCGCTCCTTGAAGTGGTCTTTAGCGTTGTTGCGATATCGAAGGTTGGGGTTCGACAGATTACCTTTTGACGAACAACTGGCTCTTTTTGAGAAGCACTGTGCTTACGTGGATAAGCTGCTAGATGCATCTAGAAAACATGCAGACTTCGTTGAGCACGGAAGTGAGAAAGGGATCTCAACCCGCACAGTCGAGCGAGTAAGGGATCAAATCAGGGCTGTGATATTAGCGGATGTTGAGAGACTAACCCATAAAGAGATAGCGAAGAAGATGAACATATTCATCCCTCCGAACTACGAGATCACTATGGAGGTACCAGAGGTCAAAAAGCTTGTAGGGGAAGGTCGTAAGTTAATGAAGCGGGCCCTAGATGAGTGTTGCGAGGATCTCAAGCCCACAGTTCCCTGATGCGGCCTTGAGGACGACCCAGCAACCGGTTGACATAGAGCCCGTAGGTGTAGGCCGCTACCTTCGCCGC
>JAABVA010000993.1_pt1 | contig 31977 bp, 22 predicted proteins | sample 5560331 | NCBI WGS metagenome assembly JAABVA01 (sample SAMN12812661, study PRJNA571458) | rock metagenome | isolation source: Antarctica rocks | place: Antarctica: Victoria Land, Mt New Zealand sud | collected 2016-01-07 | reverse complement strand
TTGACTGTCCAAAAACCCCTCTCCTGAGAGGACCTCAGCGCCCCGGCACAACACACCACCGCCCCAATCACGTCTTCTACTAACAATCGCATCCCGGCCAAAAGCTATTTCAACAAGCTCCTAGATGGAGCGTCGCTGGCGTTCAAGCTGTCTTTTACATGATGAAGTGTGAATCAATCGTTCTGACGGCAAGCAAGAGCCCGGAGCAACGCTCCAGGCTCTTGCTTAGCCTACAGTTGAGACTCTACATCTAGAACAAGGCTCGCAGGGAGAGCTGGATCTGACGGTTCGCCCCGATGCCCACCTGATTTCCCACGGTGGAGGTTAGAGCTCCGAAGGCGCCGGCGTTGCTGAGGGTGAATGGGGATCCGGGCTGGACACCGTTTCCGGGCGCGGTCGAGAGTGTCTGATTCAATCGCACCGTTCCGGGGTTCGCGTAGTTGGGGTGGTTGAGGACATTGTAGACGTCGCCGTGGAACTCGAAGGAGAGTCGCTCGGCAGCACGCACCGACTTGCTCAACGTGAGGTCGAACTGCGCGAGATTGGGGCCACTGTAGTCGTTGCGACGCGAATTGCCAAAGGTGCCCGGAGCGGGGGTGGAGAAGGCAGCCGGGTTCAGAAACTGTCTGCCCTGCTTCAGGTAGGGGTTGATACCGGCGACGACGTTCGGGCGACGGATGTTGCGTGAGTTGCCGCCGCCTGGAACGTTCGCGACCCCGGTGGTCTGGACGACGCCGTTCAGCAGAACTGGCGAGGAGAACGTCTGGCCTGCGTACGGCGTTCCCGCATTTCCGACGTAGGCGAGGTCAGGCCGCGTGATGAGCACATCAACGGGGACGCCGCTGCGGAAGTTCACAATGCTGCCTATCTGCCAGCCGCCTGCGAGGAGATCCAGGGGACCGCTGAGCGAGTAGGCTCTGCCCCCGCCGAACGGGAGATCGTACAGCACCGTGGCGTTGAGGCTGTGGCGGATGTCGAAGGTGCCGCGACCGTACTCCGAGCGGAAGCCGTAAGGATTCTGAGCCGTCGTTGCCTCATTGGAGCCGCTGGAGGTGCCAAGTTCTTTCGCCCAGGTGTACTGCGCGCCAAGCGACAGGCCGTGAGCAAAACGGCGCTGCAGGCTGGACTGGAGCGAGTGATACTGATCCGTGCCGCCCGAGGTCTTGTAGTCGACCTCGGCGAAACGGCGGCCGAACTGTCGCACAGCGGTGCCGACGCCGGTGGTCGGGTTCGTGGTGACATCTGTGATGAGATTGGTGATGGAACGCAGGAAGAGGTTGCGACCCGTCGAGCCGACGTAGGCGACCAACCCCTGCATGTGCCCGGGCAACTCCTGCTGTATCGAAGCCGTGTAGGTTGTGACGCGCTCGGGGATGGAGTACTTGGGAGCGTAGGCCCGTGGCTGGTAGCCGAGAGTGGGGCTATTGACGTCGTAGCTCGCGTAGACGTCGGTGGCAGGCACGATGGGGTAGACCTTGCCCGAGGTAAACGTCCGGGTAACGCGGTCGTTGGCCTCCGGCTGGATCTGATCTTCGGTCTGGCCGGGGCCGTAGAAGACCCCGCCACCGACGCGGAAGATGGTGTTGTTGTTCAGTGTGCGTGGAGCCCAGGTCAATGCGAGGCGCGGTCCGAGGTTGGTTTTCTTGCTGGTGTACCAGTCCCCTGTGAACTTCGGAATAATGGTGCCTGCGGCCATGTCGAAGAAGACATTCTTATTCCGCACTTCGTGCAGAGGCGAGAAATACTCGTAACGCAGGCCGTAGCTGAGGGTGACGTTGGGACGGAGCTTCCATTCGTCCTGAGCGTAGCCGATGTAGTAGACCTGCTTCACGAGTGCATTGCCGCTGAGGCCGGTGAAGGGGCTCGTATCGGAGAGATCTCCGTAGAACTGGATCTGGTTGGGACTATTGCTGACGAACGCGTCGATCGAGTTATACGTGTAGGTGGTTCCCCCTATCTGGTTGTTGTAGAGCGAAACGGGCCGAACCTCCGCGCCGAACTTCAGGTTGTGATTTCCGCGAAGGAGAGAGAGGTTGTCAATATAGGAGAAGGTCTGCCCAGTGTAGGGTGCGCCCACGCCGTTGAATGAGCTGGAGAGGCTGATGAGAGATCCGACGTTGGTAAGGCCCGCAACTGCGATGCGGGCGCGGCTGAGGTCAGCATTCGGGCTTGGACCTGCGACGCCGAGCACACGCATCTTGATGCCGTTGTAACCGAACTTGCTCTCGTTGAAGAGGTGACCGGACCAGACCTGATTCAGCGCAAGAACTCCGTTCTGAGGGACTTCGACCTGGCCAAACTGGCTCAGCGAGGCATCCTGCACCTGCACGGAGTTGCCCTGGTCGCGGTTGTAGCGCGCATACATCTGGAAGCGATCACTGAGGTGGTAATCGAAGCGGATCGCGCCGAAATTTTCATTGATGCCGTTGGATCCGATTGAGGTAATGGTCTGCTGTGGCGTGCCGCAGGCTGTGACCGCGCCGGCCACGTTGCGGACCGGGCCTTCGCTTGCGAGCGGGGTGGGGTCCGTGGGGAAGGCTCCGAGAAGCGGAGCGACTGGCGAGTTGCTGGCGACGCGGGCGCGCGAGCAGTTGCTCAGAGTCGCCTGCGAGTAAGGTGCTGCCCAGTGCTGGCGAAGACCCTCGTAGTTGGCGAAGCCGAAGAGCTTGTCCCGGAGGATGGGGCCGCCGATGGAGCCGCCGAACTGATTGAGCCGAAACTTGGCCGCATTATTCGGGACGCCGCGGCGATTAAAGGTGTTGCGCGCGTCGAAGAAATCATTGCGGAGGTACTCGAAGACCGAGCCGTGGAGCTGGTTGGTGCCGGACTTGGTGATAAATGAGATCTGGCCGCCGGTTCCGGTGCCCATCTCTGCGGGGTAGCTGGAGGAGTCGACGCGAAACTCCTGGACCGACTCGAGCGACTGTTGCAGACGGAAGGTGGAGGTTAGCTCGCCGTTCAGGTTACCCGGGGAGGTGTCGATGATGGAGGTGGATTCGATTCCGTCGAGCCGGATAATGTTCTGCTCGACCGCACGCCCCGAGAAGCGGATGTTGTCGAAGGTGCCGGATCCCGAGTTGGTCGCGCCCGGAACGAGGAGGTACAGTTGGGAGATCTGCCGCCCGTTGATGGGCAGATTCTCAATCTCGCGGCTGGCGACGTTTGCACCGATCTTGGCGGACGATGTGTCGAGCGCGACGGAAGCGCCAGCATCGACCGAAACCGTCGACGCAGTACCGGCGGGCTGAAGGGCAAAGTCGTGCGTCAGCTCCTCGCCGACGGCGAGTACGACGTCCTTGAGCTCCACAGTCGAGAAGCCACTAGCGCTGGCCTTCAGATCGTACTCAGAAGGCGGTAAGGAGACTGCTGTAAAGAGGCCGTCAGGACCCGTATGCAGGACACGCTGTGCTCCGGTGTGTTCGTTGGTGATGACCACATCGGCATTGCTGATGGCGGCGCCCGAAGCGTCCGAGACAGCGCCGGCCAGTCGACCAGTTGTGGACTGCGCGTGAACCAGACAAGGGGCGGCGCTGAGCAGGGTGGCCCCGACAAAGACTCGTATAGTTTTCATGATTAGTCAGGAGCATGTACTCGGGGTGTTGCAGGAGAGTTACCCGTTTGTGAACTCTTCGTGAATCACAGGACTTTGCGCGCTGTGCACCAGTCATTGCCTTTCTCGGGTGAAGCTCCTCGTGACACAGTCGGTTCTGGCTCTCAGCGCCTCGCCCACGCAGAAGATGCTCGAGGTGCAGTGCAGACCTTAGTGCGATTCGGATCTGGTCGCGCTTCGATTTCACGGTTCCTCCAGCACATTGTGAACAAACGATGTCATTCACATGCCTGCAAAGGAGCCCTTGTATGAAGGGTCCTGTTCGGCGGGCCGACCTATGCGTTCGGAAACAAAGGAATCGCAGGAAGGCCTGGAATTCACCGCTGCAGCCCCTCGATGTGCACTGAGCGATCGCTCGATCGGCTCTCAGTGTTGTGCCACACCCAAAGCCCAAGCTCTAGTCGGTCCTGAAAGGATCCTCATGTCAAAGTTAGTTACAGCGTTGCTCAGCGCCATCACCCTGTGCGTCTCGGCGAACCCAAGTGCCTTGCAAGCAGCTCAGCCCGGTAAAGAACAGACTTCTAAGCAGAGGAATCTGCTCATCTTCGTAGCCGACGGTCTCCGGTATGGATCGGTGAATGGCACCGACTCCCCGACCATGCTGGCGCTGCGCGAGGCTGGCGTCAACTTCACGAACAGTCACTCTGTTTTTCCCACATTTACGACGCCCAACGCGTCGGCCATTGCGACCGGTCATTATCTCGGCGACACCGGCGACTTCAGCAACACGATCTACGCGGGGTATCCCGTATTCGACTCCGGCAACTTTGGGAACGCGCCGGGAACGGTCACGCCCTTCGTGGAGAACAACCAGGTTCTGGCGGATCTGGACACTCACTTCGGCGGCAACTACTTGAACGAAGAGAGTCTGCTGGAACTGGCTCGCCTGAACGGCTACAACACGGCTTCGGTGGGCAAGGTCGGCCCGGTGGCCATCCAGGACGTCTCTCAGCTTCTGCCTTCAGGCAGGGCATTCCTGGTTCCTCAAACCGTGTTCATCGACGATGCTACGGGATCGGTAGCGGGTATTCCGTTGCGGGCTGACATCGCAACCGCACTGACAGCCGCAGGACTTGCTTTGACTGCTCCCAACCGAAGCAATGGCTGTGCGGCGACAGCACCATGCAGCAACGGCTTCTCGGGGAATAACGCGGTCCCAGGAACCACTTCGCCCAATGTTCAGCAGCAGCAGTACTTCGTCAATACGCTTACAAAGGCTGTCCTTCCGCAGTTCGCGAGGAGCGGGAAGCCATTTGCAGTGGTCTACTGGTCGCGCGATCCGGATGGCACACAACACAACCAAGGCGATAGTCTGAACAAGCTCTCGCCCGGAATCAATGGCCCGACGTCCAAAGCCGCCATCGCCAACGCCGATGCGAATCTTAAGCAGATCCTTGAGTTTCTTCTTGCTCATCCAAAGCTGGCTGAGAATACGGACATTTTTGTTACTGCCGATCACGGCTTCGCCACCATCAGCAAGCATGAGATCGATGCAAGCGGAACGTCTACGGCGGCATACGCCGCAACCCTCACCTATAAAGACGTCACGGGCCGTGTCGAGGTCAATCCTGGTTTCCTGCCCGTGGGCTTCCTGGCCATCGACATCGCACACGCACTCGGTCTTCCACTGTACGATCCGGACAGTCAGATCACCGACGCGACAGGTCACAAGGTCTACGAACCTGTAGATCCGCGCGCGTTACAGCAGACGGCGCTCGTGCGACAGCGTCCTGCTTCCGGCAATGGCCTCATCGGAGCGAGCGGAGCGATTCTTGAGACGACCGACGCCAAGGTCGTCGTTGCGGCGAACGGCGGCTCGGATCTTATCTATGTGCCCGATGGCAACTACCAGCGCGTCAAGCAGGTTGTGAGCTTTCTGGCGAAGCAGGATTACGTTGGTGGGATCTTTGTCGACGACACCTATGGTGATTTTGCTGGAGCGTTGCCGCTGAGCTCGATCAAGCTGCTGGGAACCTCGGTGACACCCCGTCCAACCATCGTCGTCAACTTCAAAAGCTTCTACCTGGAAAAGGGGGATCTCCTCTCGGCAGTGCAGATCGCGGACAGTGGGCTTCAGGAAGGGCAGGGTATGCACGGGACCTTGGCACGCGACAACACCAGAAACAACATGGCCGCGTTCGGTCCCGACTTCAAGAACTTCTACGTCGATGGGGCGCCCGTCTCGAATGCAGATATTGCACTCACGATGGCTCATATCTTAGGTCTGAAGCTGGAGAACTCCGGAGGTCTCCGAGGACGCATTCTTAAGGAGGCTTTGCGCGGCGGCCCGCGCTCCATCGACTTCGAGCGCAAGCAAATTCGGTCGAGCGAGATCAAGGGCGGTCTGAGCACTGTCCTCTTGTACCAGCGTGTGGGCCAGCATACCTATTTTGACGAGGCGTGCCTGACCGACAGTCGATTGAACGACTCTAACCCTTGTCGTTGACGGAGAGGTGGACACCAAAGGGCAGGGGAAAGCTTCCCCTGCCTTTCCGCTTAATCGGGGGATTGTTTCGATGCTGAGAATTTAGCTCAGCGGCGCTAAGAACAAGCATTGCTCTCGAGGCCACAAAGAATGCGTGGTGGTTTGCTCTGCGCATGAAGATGAATGGAAGCGCCAAGTAGCGGCGACCGCGCAGAGGGGAGGCTCCCAGGTACATGGGAGCCTTGATTTGAAGGGATTCGAATTGCAGAAAATCGGTGTAGCGGATGGGGGAAGCCGGAAGGAGGGGACGGATGCTCCGGCGGCTGTTCTGCAAGCCAGTATGACCTGCCGCGCCTTGATCTGGATTACAAGGTAGTGAAATCTTCGGAGCCGCTATGTGCCTGCCTTAAGGCAAAGGATGTTGGTCTCACCATCGATCTTCTTCACCGAGCGTTCACGATTCTGTAAACCGACCGTTCTAGGATCGGTTTTGGGCAAGCGAAGGTCGTTTACCCACGACGGAGTAGAGCGCGGTCTTCGTGAGTCCGGCCCAGAACAGAGGGGGAATGTGGAGCGAAATGTGACGAGACGAAGACACGGATACCTTGCCTGGGTCCCTTTCATCTTATTTGGATTCACGTTAGCTGCCGTTACCATCGACGTGGCCGCAAAGACACATCACGACAACGCTGACGATCGGACCCGGTACGCGATTGGACTCTGGGGCGATCTCCCCTACTCCAGTGTGCAGGCAACAGTCGGCGTACCCAATCTGATCGCGGACATGAACAGCCAGGACCTGGCCTTCACTGCGCACGACGGCGACCTGAAGAGTGGATCGAGCGAATGTACGGATGAGGTCTACAGGCAGGGTCTCGCATACTTTAATGCTCTCGTAGCCCCGGCCGTCTTCACCCCCGGTGACAACGATTGGGTTGACTGTGACCGCACTCCCGGTTACTCCTCGCTGGCGCAACTCGATAAAGAGCGCAAGCTCTTCTTCAGCAAACCTTACACCTTGGGACAGTATCGGCTACGACAGGAGGTGCAGACGACGCCGCTGTGTGTCGGCATCAACGGTAATGTACCGTGCGTGGAGAACCGCCGCTGGACACTGGGCGGGGTTACATATGCGACTTTGAACGTGCAGGGCTCCTGCAACAATCTTTGCGACACCGCGCCAGATCCCGCTGAATACGCCGCCCGCAACAGAGCGAACATCGTGTGGATGCAGGAGACGTTCACCAAGGCGAGAGAACGCCGGTCCTCGGCGGTCATGCTGATCTCCCAAGCAGACCCAGGGTTTGATTTGACTGATGCGACCCGCGCACCAACCCGCAATCCCAAGTCGCTTGCGGAGACGGACGGGCAACCGGATGGCTTCCAGGACTTTCTTCTGGCTCTTCGGACAGAAGTGATTGCCTTCGCTAGGCCCGTGCATTACGTGCATGGCGATTCGCACTACTTCCGTATCGACAAGCCCTTTCTAAGTTCAACGGGGCAGCGCCTTGAGAACTTCACCCGGGTTAAAACATCTGGGGATCATCAAGAGAACGGGAACAACGACGTCCATTGGCTCAAGGTGTTGGTAGATGCGCGCAGCCGAGAAGTTTTTGCTTACCAGGAGCAAATCGTTCCCGCAAATCGCACTGCTGTTCCGGCTATTTAGGTTGCAGCGTAAGACCACTGCCCGTCGAAAGCACAAGGAGCAAAGATGGCTCATCACAGGACCGTCACTACTGCTGAGAGAACGCACCACGTGATCGTGGAACCTACAGAGGATGGTCGCTTTCTCGCCGCATGTCCCAAGTCCCCGGAATTTGTGGCACTCGGGGCTAGCGAAGATGAGGCACTGCGTTCACTCAAGGACGCACTCAATGCAGCGTGCAGCCACTCGAACCGGCAGGATAGAACATGACATGTGCCGAACCAGGGAAGTACGTGCCTCGCCACCGGACCTCCAGCGGCTTGGCGGCGTAGTCAAACAGATCGACGTACTGTCCTGAGAGGGCTCGCCCGATCTGGGTAATCGCTTGGCCGCTCTTAGTGTCTGGCGCACCACCCGGAACACGGAGTGCTTTTCCGAGTAGAACGCAACAGGGCAGCCGTGGTCGTTCAGGTGCCGCGCAGAACAGCGACGTATGAGTCCGTGCTCTGGCTGGGCAGAAATCAGCAGATGTATGAACTTGCTGGTGGCATCATCCACAAACACCAGCAGAGTACAGGGCTCGGCACGGTCCTCGAATCAGCGGTGCTCGCCACCGTCGATCTGGACCAACTCGCCATACAACTCGCGCCGGAGACGAGGTTGATTCAGTAGAAGGTGCAAGTACAAAACCTTCGGAGCGGCCGAATTGGCCGATGTGGACTTTGTCAAGTTTTGGGGCCGGGTGCTCAGGGAGGTGCGACGGCTGCGTCGACGTCGGAAGCGATTCGATATGGAAGAACGGTTGGTCCCACCACCGGCAAGTTCGACAAACGGGGAACTTGGATTTGTCGGGACCGGAGGTAGAACTTGCTCCCCTTGCTTACCACTTACAGTTGAACCCGGAGCGCGAACGTTCGCGCTTAGCAGCGGATTACCAGTGATTGTTGGTTTTAGTTCATAGAGAGTTTGTCACGGGAAATTTATTGTCCCTTGTCGACTTCGTCACGCTTCTCGTTCCATGTTTATGAGCGTGTTAAGTGGTTGCCCTTGTTCCTCCCGGCATAAGACCGGTCGGTTATAAGTGGCCAACTAAACCGCACACTGGGTTCTTACCTCGCTCGCTCAGCCGTGCCCATCGCTGTTCCTGGCCCTTCCTTAAATTGGACTGCGCCGACACATTCCCGCTTGTAATAACACTGTGGAGGTTGCAAATGAAGTGTTCTCGCAAAGTTTGCTCGGCGACAGCAGTAGCCGCGGTCGTCCTGCTTCTGGCCCGTAGCGTACCGGCGCAGACTGATCCCGATGACGATGATAAAGTCCCGAGCGCGCAGACTCTGCCGAACACCGGCCAGACCCTGACGCCGCTTGCCCCGCGTCGCGCCCGCTTCGAGTCCCTCAACCCCGACCTTCCTGACAATCCGCAGTTCCTCGCCGGCCAGGCCGAGACCACCGTCACCAGCCCGGATCACAAAACCTTGCTCATTCTCACCAGCGGCTACAACGCCCTAAACTTCACCTCGGGACCGAAACTCGGATCGCAGAACGACGCCGACTCGACCGAGTACGTCTTCATCTATGACATCAGCCAGCCGCTGCCCGTCAAGAAGCAGGTCATCAAAGTCCCGAACACCTACGCCGGCATCGTCTTCGACCCATCCGGCAACTCCTTCTACGTCGCCGGCGGCGTTGACGACAACGTCCACCTTTACTCCCGCACCTCCGCTGGCCTCTGGGCAGAGCAGAAGGGAAGCCCCATCTACCTCGGCCACAAAGCCGGCAACGGCCTCGCCGTGAAGCCCGAGGCAGCCGGGGTCGCCATCACCGCCGACGGATCCAAGCTCGTCGTTGCCAATTACTACAACGACTCCATCAGCACCCTCTCCAAGGGGGAGATCAAGTGGACCAAGTCCGGAGAACTCGACCTGCGTCCCGGCAAGATCAGCCCCGCCAACTCCGGCGTCGCCGGCGGCGAATACCCCCTCTGGGTCAGCATCGTCGGCAACTCGACCGCCTACGTCTCCTGCCTCCGCGAGCGTGAGGTCGTCGTTGTCAATCTGTCGGGCACACCGTCCGTCACAACGCGCATCAAGCTCAAGGGTCAGCCCAGCAAGATGACCCTCAACGCCGATCAGACGCGCCTTTACGTCGCCGAGGACGAGACCGATTCGGTCGCCGTTATCAACACCCGCTCCAATCAGCTCATCGACGACATCGCCGTCACCGCCCCTTTCGGCCTTCTTCCCCCCGCCCGCGAAAAACTCAAGGGCAACAACACCAACAGCGTCACCCTCTCGCCGAACCTAGCCACCCTCTACGTCACCAACGGCAACACCAACGACATCGCAGTGGTCCTCCTCAGCTCCGCCCCCGGACAGAGCCGCGTCGAAGGCCTCATCCCCACCGGCTGGTACCCGAACTCGGTCAGTTTCTCAGGCGATGGCAAGTTCGTCTACGTTGTCAACGGCAAGTCGCCCACCGGCCCCAACCCCGGCAACTGCACTGGCCTCACACCCGCGCAAAGCAAGCAATGCCAAGCCTCGAACCAGTACATCTTCCAGCTCACCAAGGCCGGCTTTCAGAGCTTCCCCACGCCCACCCCGGGAGAACTCAACCAGCTCACCGAACTCGTCGCCGACAACAATCATTTCCAGCGTTACGTCTCCGAGGATGACCGCGAAAAGATGAAGTTCCTCCGCAGCCGCATCAAGCACGTCATCTACATCATCAAGGAGAACCGCACCTACGATCAGGTCCTCGGCGATCTACCCGTCGGCAACGGAGACCCCGACCTCACCGAGTTCGGCCGCACCGTCACCCCCAACCTCCATCGCCTCTCTCGCCGCTTCGTCACCCTCGACAACTTCTACGACTCAAGCGAAGTCAGCATGGACGGCTGGCCCTGGTCGACCTCTGCCCGCGCTCCCGATGTTGTCGAGAAACAGACCCCCGTTAACTACGCCGGTCGCGGCCTCTCTTACGACTCCGAAGGAACCAATCGCAACGTCAACGTCTCCTACCCGACACTCGCCGAGCGCCTCACCGCCGACCCCGCTAATCCCACCGATCCCGACGTCCTTCCCGGCACCATCGATACCGCCGCTCCCGATAGCCCCGGCGGCAAAATCAACGGGGGTTACATCTGGGATGCCGCCCTTCGCCAGGGCCTGACCCTCCGCAACTACGGCTTCTTCATCGACCTGACCCGCTACTTCGTTCCAGCGCCCCTCGCCATTCCCGAACTGCTTGACCCGGCCGCTACGAAAACGCAGGTCGCCTACGCCGCCAACGCAGCTCTCCGTCCTCACACCGACCCCTACTTCCGCGGCTTCGATCAGGCCTTTCCCGATTACTTCCGCTTCAAGGAGTTCGAGCGTGAGTTCGACAGCCAGGGCCTGTCCGACCTCACCCTGCTTCGCCTCGCGCACGATCACACCGGCAGCTTCGGATCCGCGATCCTTGGCGTCAACACCCCGGAACTTCAGGTCGCCGACAACGACTACGCCGTCGGCCTCGTCGCCGACAAAATCGCCCATAGCCGGTACAAAGACGACACCCTCATCTTCGTCATCGAGGACGACGCCCAGGATGGAGCCGATCACGTCGATGCCCACCGCAGCACCGCCTACATCATCGGCCCCTACGTCAAGCAGCGCGCCGTCGTCTCCCACCCCTACAACACCGTCAACATGATCCGCACCATGGAGGACATCCTCGGCATCGGCCGGCTCAACCTCAACGACGCCGTGGCCATCCCCATGGCCGACGTCTTCGATATCGGCCAGCGCCAGTGGAACTTTACCGCCGCCCCCTCGCCGCTGCTTTACAACACTCAGCTTCCACTGCCCGTGCGCAAGACCTCGGCGCGATTCGACCTTCAACCCACCCACGACGCAGCCTACTGGGCAGCCGCAACCAACGGACTCGACTTTTCCGTGGAAGATAACCTCAACGGGGCCGACTACAACCACATTCTCTGGCGAGGTCTGATGGTAGGTAAGCCGTATCCGGACACCCAGTCCGGGCGTAACCTGCGATCACACCGTGCCGAGCTGCTCATACACTCACGTCGGCCCTCGTCGCCATCGGGACAGGCAGACATTCCGACGACAAAGCCGGGCGGGGAGCAGTAGGCGTTCGACCATGACGAGGAGGAGTGGTTAGGGCGTAAGCCACTCCTTCCTTTGCTGAGCCTCACGCAATGCAACGCTTCGCGTCGGCCTACCCTCGCGCTCGCTAAATCGTCACCCACTGTGAGGTGAGCAGAATCATGCCTCCTCGTCCCCTGTGCAAGCCCGGCTCTACCCGGGGGCAACAGCAACGGCCGATGCAAAGGCAACGGTTCGGGGAGGGTGACCGGACGGCTCTACCTAGAGGCAACGGCAACGGCGGATGCAAAGGCAACGACCGAAGGTGACGGCAGCGACAGAGGGGCAAACAGACGACTCTAATCGCCATAGTAGTCTAGGCCGAGGTGGGTGATCAGGTCTTCCCCCATGATGTGGCGGAGGGTATTTTTGAGCTTCATGGACTGGATGAAGAGGTCGTGTTCGGGGTAGACGCCGGGGGCAGAGTCGGGGGCTTTGAAGTAGAAGGAGAGCCACTCCTGGATGCCGATGCCGCGCAGGCTGGGGGTGCGGGCGGCGAGGTCGAGGAAGAGGCAGAGGTCGAGGGCGAGGGGGGCGGCGAGGATGGAGTCGCGGCACAGGAAGTCGACCTTGAGCTGCATGGGGTAGCCGAGCCAGCCGAAGATGTCGATGTTGTCCCAGCCCTCCTTGTTGTCGCCGCGGGGCGGGTAATAGTTGATGCGGACCTTGTGGTAGAGGTCCTTGTACAGGTCGGGGTAAAGGTCAGGGCGGAGGATGATGTCGAGGACGCCGAGCTTGGACTCCTCCTTGGTCCTAAAGGACTCGGGATCGTCGAGGACCTCGCCGTCGCGGTTGCCGAGAATGTTGGTGGAGTACCAGCCGGCAATGCCGAGCATGCGGGTTTTGAAAGCGGGGGCGAGGACGGTCTTGATAAAGGTCTGACCGGTCTTGAAGTCTTTGCCGCAGATGGGAGCATTCATCTTGCGGGAGAGCTCGTTGAGGGCGGGTATGTCGACGGTGAGGTTGGGGGCGCCGTTGGCAAAGGGGATGCCTTCCTTGAGGGCGGCCCAGGCGTAGAGCATGGACGGGGAGATGTTGGGATCGTCGTCGACGAGGCCTTTTTCGAAGGCTTCGAGGGTCTGGTGGACGGCGGTGTGCTCGAGGAAGATCTCGGTGGAGCCGCACCAGATCATGACTTGGCGATCGGTTTTGGTTTTGAACTGGGCGATGTCATGACGGATTTGATTGGCGAGGTCGCACTTATTCTTGCCCTGCTTGACGGACGTTCCGTTGAGGCGCTTGACGTAGTGCTGGTTGAAGACGCCGGGCATGGGCTCGATGGACTCGAGGAAGGGCTTGATCTCGCGGAGCTGGTCGCGACCGAGGACCTGGGCGTGGCTGGCGGCGTCGTAGAGGTTGCCGCCGAAAATGTCCCAGCCGGTGAAGACGAGGTCGTCGAGTTGGGCGACGGGGAGGAAGTCCTTGATGAGGGGGCTGCGATTCTCGGTGCGTTTGCCGAGGCGGATCGTGCCCATCTGGGTGGTGGAGCCGATGGGTTTGGCGAGGCCTTTGCGGACAGCTTCGACGCCGGCGACGAGGGTGGTGGCGACGGCTCCCATGCCGGGAATCATGATGCCTAACTTTCCTTCTGCTGGGGTGATATCAGCCGCTTGTGTCGTGGTGGCGGCGTCGGGCGTAGACATTCTGCTGAAAATACCCTTCTGTGATTCGGATTTGCGGTGGGACAGACAGGTCAGTATCGCTCAGCATCGAGGGGCGGTGCAAACGGAGGCGGGTTTGCAGGCCAGTAACTTAACCAGGCTGTTCCGCGCTCGACACTTTGCTGATCCCGCTGCGCTTACACGCTGACTATACGGAGTATCGTTATCAGACGTTGTAAGTCTTAGCACCGAAGGAGATTAGTGCCAGCAGTCGCGTGCCAATCATTATCAAACGCAGCGGCGGATGGCAGAGGATGTTGTGGTGCCAGAAAACTGACCTAAAGATGGGGCGTCAACAGCTCCCGATCTGCAGCGCTCACCAGTCTCTGCGTAGTTGCGATGAGCGACTCGGCGTTTTACCTACATTGAGAATCTTGAGTGCCGGGGAATCGGCTGCAACCCTCAAGCGTCCGCATTGTTCTGTGTGAAAAGGATTTAGTTCACTGCCAAATAGGAGTGCCGAAGCCCGCCAAGACAGATTGGGTGGACTTCGATCAGGCCGCTTTCCGGCATGCCAACAGCGTGAGCGGCATCGCCGGCGTTTCAGAAAAGCTCGTCCAACATCAGGTGGAATTGCAGCTTGCGCCTGAATGACCAGCTTGATGCGATTTCCCTTCTGGAGAGACTTTGCGAACTCGCCCTGCTTGCCCCAGGCAACTACGTTGTAGCTGAACTCCTGCCGGTTGCGGTCGGAGATGATTGAAACCCGAAGGCGGTATACTCGCGACCGTTCTTGGAAGTGCAGCCGACGGCTGGGTTGCTGACGGTGCCGAAGAGGGTGATGGTCTGCTGGGTCTGCATGGCGTTTCTCCTTTTGCCCGGTCACTCGGGACACACATCCCGAAGGGGCGCAGTAACGCGGGCAGTGCGGGGGCCGTCTTACCCAGATGGCCACGATCCGGAAGCGCACGGCGGCGGCATCTCCGGTGCAGAGGTTGCGGGAGCAGGTGACAGCGCTCGAGGCTGCGATTGCGCTGGCAATTTCGGATCCGACCAAGAAGCCTGTGCACACGGCGAGGACGTGCACCCGGCGGATCGAGGCGTTGCTGGAGCTGCTGCGCTGGATGCAGCGAGATGCGGAGGCCGGGTACACCCTGGGTCTGGCGTTGCGGCGGACGGGGAAGGTGCGCCGGTTGCTGCGCGAGGTGCGGAAGTCTGCGGGACGGGTGCGGGACCTGGATGTGCAGACCGAGATGCGGGATGCGACGTCCGCGGGCGAGAAGCGGAAGCGGCTGCTGAAGGAAGGCGAGGAGTTGAGAAGGTTCCTGAAGGAGCGGCGAGGGGTGGAGGCCGAGGCACTGGTGAAGGAGCTGGAGGGACATGCGGCGAAGCTGGGCCCTAAGCTGGAAGCGATGCTGAAGCGGTTGGAGCCGGTCGCGAAGCTGACGTTGACGGATGACCGCCTCGTGGAACTGACGCGGGCATGGTATGAGGCAGCGATGGTGAGCAGCGCAGGCGTGGAGATGCAGGAACGCCTGCACGGGATGCGGAAACGTGCGAAGCTGGCGCGCTACATCGCGGAGGGGGGTGGCCGGGATGCGGTGAAGCAGGCGGCGGGATTTGAGTGTCTGCAGGAGAGCGGGGGAAGGTGGCACGATGCGCTGACGGTGGCGGCGCCCGCGAAGAAGCGACTGGGAAAAAAGGCCGTGCTTGTGGGCGTGTTTCGCGAGCGCGAGGAGGATGCGCTGGGGGAGTTTCGGGGCAGACTGGCGGAAGGCGGGCAGGTGGCTCAGGACGCGAAGGACGTGAGCCAAGGGTGATGGGCGACCGGGGAGTACCCTGCCGGGCCGCGAAGGGTCTACAACCAGCCGTTCTTTCTGCTCTTAAATTTTTGCGATTGGAGGCGGATTTGCGGGCGTGACGGATGCGCGTACGCCGACTGCTGCGGACGTGTTTGTCGATTACGTGCGGGTGTACCGGGCTGCAGCGACTGTCGTTCCGAACGCGTGGTATGGGGTGAGCGCGAGGAACGGGGGCGGGTGCCTGGAGGCTTCTGCGAGGACCGGACAGCAAACGCCGGTCGAGGCAGTTCCGTGCAAGGCGGGTGAGGCCGCACAGGCGTGGCAGATGACCCTGCGGACGCGGGATTCTACAGGGTGGCGAACCGACTGGGGAACCTGCTCTGGACGCGGGGAATGCGCCTTGACAGGGGTGCAGGGGCACTGGGAGCTGGCAAAGCATCCCGGTCCCGGCGCCAGGCGTGGAAGCCGGTTGCCCTCGGGAACGGGACGGTCGAGTTTGTAGACCGTGACAGCGGGCTGTGCCTTACCGGGCAGGAGGCGGCTGGCCCGGGGGCGGCTGGCCCGGGGGTGACTGGGCAGGGGGTGACTGGGCAGGGGGGTCGGGGGGTGAGGGTGGAGCACCTGATGGAGTCGGCTTTCGCCGGTTCGCGGGAGCAGGCTTTCAGCCTCACCAACAGCCTTGAGGAGCAGCAAAACGGAAGGGAGGCACACTGCGGCGTTAGATTGGGTCTGCGGCGTGACTGGATCGGCTATGATGCAAAATCCAGGAGAACTCCATGCGTTTGAACAGACGAGATTTTACCCGGCTCCTCGCTGCCGCTTCCGCCGTTACGGTGCTGCCATCGTCCTCTCCTGCGCAGGCTGCGCCGGGAAAGAAGATTCGCTACTGCGCGGTGGGGCTGGGACGCATCACGCTGGAGCACTTTATGCCGGGGACGCGGATGAGTTCGCTGGGGGAGATCACCGCGTTGGTGAGCGGACATCGCGAAAAGGCATTGAAGATTGCGGCCGAGTACGGGATTCCAGCGACTTCGATTTACAGCTACGAGAACTATGACAAGATCCGGGATAACCCAGACATCGATGCCGTCTACATCGGCCTTCCCAACAGCATGCATGCGGAATACACGATCCGCGCGGCGCAGGCAGGCAAGCATGTGCTCTGCGAGAAGCCCATGGCGAACACGGTGGAGGAGTGCGAAGCGATGATTGCGGCGTGTCGGAAGGCGGACCGGCGATTGATGATCGCGTATCGCTGCCAGCTTGAGGCGACGACATTGCATGCGCAAAAGCTTGTGCGGAGCGGGTCGCTGGGTAAGATCGAGGCGATTGAAAGCGCAAACGGCTTTGATATTGCTCCGGGCGAGTGGCGCTTGAATCGGAAACTTGCCGGCGGTGGTCCGCTGATGGATGTCGGCATTTACTCGCTGAACGCCTGCCGCTTTTTGACGGGGGAAGAACCTGTTGCGATCTCCGCCTACAGCTCGGTGATCGACCATGACGGGCGATTCGAAGAGGTAGAAGAGAACCTGAGCTGGACGATGAAGTTTCCTTCGGGCACGGTGGCGAGCTGCACGACCACCTATGGTGCGAACATGGATGGATTTATTCGCCTGCACGGGTCCAAAGGGTCGCTGACCCTGAACGGCTTCGGGTATCAGGGGATTCACCTGACGGCCAAGATGAATGGAACGGTGAAGGGCGAACCGGGCTTGCAGGTTGATGATCTGGAGCAGGACAAGGATCCCGCGCAGTTCAAGGTGGAGTCGGACTACTTTTCAAAGTGCATCCTGAGCAAAACGACCCCTGTTCCCTCGGGGGAAGAGGGACTGCGAGACATGGCCTTGATGAGGAAGATCTATGAATCGGCCGCTCGCAACAACAAGGGTTAGCCTGCACTGCTCCTTGGGGCTGAGAAGCGATGGTGCGCTTTAGAAGCGCAGAAGGTAGCTGAACTTGAGGTAGAGTGCGCGCTTGTCGTTGAGGAGCGAGTCCCCGGTGTGATTCAGAAACACTCCGTTTGGATCGCACTGTCCTGTCTCGAGGCGTGAACAGAGCCCGGGGTTGAGGTTTTGCGAGTCGTTTGCATAACCGAAGTAGATGGCCGTGCCCGGGTGGGGGACGAAGGAGAGCAGGAGGTCGGTGAAGAAATCTTTCGAGTTCTGCTGCCCGGTGAACTGCTGGTTGGGGATGGTGGAGGCGTAGATGGCGATGGCGCGGAGGGCGAGAGCGCGGGTCATCTGGAGGTTCCAGCGCGCGATGGCCTGATGGTTGTCATAGGCTATGAACGCAGCGCCGGGAGCGCGGAAGCGATCGAACTCGTAGGTGTTCTGGAGATCCAGGCGGGTGGTGGGTTTGATTTCGAGGCTGGTCTCGATGGACTGCACGTCGATGGGTCGGGGGGCCTGTCCGGCGGGGGGGCTGTAGTTAACGGTCTTTCCGGAGTAGGTATTGAACTCGAGGGCAAACTGCGGAATGGGCGACGTGAAGAGTTCGACTCCGGCGATCTGGCTGCGGTACTCGACGTTGCGGGTGAGCCGAGAGTAATCCGAGGGGCGAAGGCGATCGTTGTTGACGTTGAGGTAGGGCGTGATCTGGGTGCGACGCCGGAACTGGAAGCTATAGGCGAGATGGGAGAGCGAGTCGAGCGCCAGACCGGAGTGGTCCCAGTCCTGCTCGACGTAGAAGGATGGGCCGTGCGAGAGCAGGATGCGCCCGGCGGGACGCCAGATGTAGTTTGTCTGGATGTGAGTTTCGCGGATGTCGGGGCGGCGAAAGAAGCCAACGGAGTCCCGGAAACCGTGAGCCGTGTCGTTGTAAGCCGCTCCGAAGGAGAGATTTTCCCCGGAGAAGTTGAGGTTCTGCTTTGTGCTCTGGCCGCTGGAGGTGCCGCCCCTGAGACTGCGGGTGGCCGAGTAGACGGTTTGCCCGGTGAGTGTCCACTGCTTGTGAAAGCGGTAGCGGTAGTCGATGCCGCCGAGTCGGTTGAAGGAGCCGTGGTACTCGCGGTCGGTGTAGAGGACGCCCGCGGAGGAGAATGGTCCGATGTCGCGTGCGACCCGGCCTACGTAGAACTGGGCCCGGCTGCCAGCGTAGGGTGTGCCTGGGGCGACTGCCTGGCCGGGGCTGCGGTCGTCGGTTGCGAGCAGACCGATTGCCCATGGACCTTGTTTTCCGGAGAGCCGCGCACCCACCTGGGGACTGACGATGTTGAGGGTATAGAAGAGGTTGATGGGCGTGGTGAAGTAGTTGGCGTTCTCGATGAAGAAGGGACGCTGCTCCTGGAAGTAGGTCTGGAAACGCTGGTTGGGAGGAGCCGGGTTGTCGACGTTGACCTGGGAAAAATCGGGGTTTAGGGTTGCGTCCAGCACGAGTGAGTTGTGCAGAACGGCCTTGGCGTCGATCCCGGCGGTGCCCTGCAGGAGTTTCTGATCGAAGGTGGGGGCGAGGGGGTTGCGGTCATCGAGCTTGCGGTAATTCTGCCCGAGAACATAGGGAATGAGTTGGAGATTATGTCCGCGCTGGACGCCCGCAAAGCCGACGATGGGCGCGTCCTGGGTGAGGCGGCCTGCGATCTGGCGTGTGATGCGGGGCCAGTAGGCGCGCTCGGATGCATGGGGGATGGAGCGCCCGAGGACCATGCCCCAAAGCTGCAACAGGTCGGGACCGGCGCTGCGGAAGCGGAGGCTCTGGAATGGGATCCGCATGAGGGCGACGTACCCGAAGGAGGTGCGGCGGCCCCACGTATCCCATACGGTGTCGAAGGAGAAGTCGGGCTGGGGCTGGCCTTCGGTATAGGCGGCGTCGGCCTGGACGCCGAAAGCGTTGGTCTGGAAGAGCAGGCCTCGGCGGTGATCGTTGAACGTATCGAAGGTGATCTCGACCCTGTCGTCGTCGCCCATGTGATCGCGCGGAAGAAGGTGGGCGCGTATGTCCTGCGGATTGCGATCGCGACAGATGAAGGCGATGTAGAGATCGTGGCCGGTGTAGCCGAGGAAGGCGGAGGTGGCTTCGGTGACTGGCGCGCCGTCGTCGGGATCCTGCTGAACGAAGCCGGTGAGATCGAGCATGGATTGGGCGATGAGGGTATTCGGGCTACCGGAGACGAAGTTTCCGAGCCTGGGCGCGGTGGCGAGACGGGGAACGAGCAGGGGACGGTGGATTCCATCCGGCGTGATTGCGGGCGAGGCTGTCGGCTTGGTTGGCGAGGGTGCGTTCGGCAACGGGATAGCGGCGTGGGGTGCCCTGGGTGTTCCGGAGGGATTCTGGGGTGCACGGCCTGAGGGGATTGTCTGCTGGGGAATTTGGCCCGACTGCTGCGGTGCGCCGGAAAGTGGGGACGCATGCGCGGTTCCGCCGCCACAGACGAGGGCCGAGGTAGAGAGCAGAAAAAGGAAGTGGAGCATGGATCTAAGCATCAGGTTGGCGTGGCTCCTGAACGGGAGCCGAATGATCCAACCTTATGGTATCGCGGGAGCCCTCGGTGGGCACTCTCACCTTGTAAGATGTGGTGAGAAACAGAATAGCTGCGGTGGGCAGTCGTGAGATGAAACCTGGTGAGGGGCTCCCCGCCAGCAGAGGAACTCACTGCATGGGTTCAGGACGATTGGATGGGTTGATCTGCAAAGCGGTCTTGTCATCATAAAGCGTCGTAGTCGTCGTGCGGTGCGCAATGTGGGAATCGACGTAGTGTGTCGATTTCCAAGGAGTGGGACAGTTTCATCGTTCCACGCTTTCCATCAGGCCGCCATTTCCACCGCGAGTGCCGCCGCGATTTTCGCTTTGTAATTCGGCCCGTAAAGCTGACGAGGGTTCTTCTTGTAACCGGTCTTCTCGCTGTTGGTCTTGATCTTTGGCTCGTTCTTAAGATCCTGTTGTGCCTTGATGATCGTAAGAGCATGGCTGAGTCGCTTGTTCTCGACGATCGCAGTGTGGCTGACACGCTGATCCTTGCTGAAGACGCGATAGGGAAGCGTGTGACCCTTTGATCGGACCTCGAACCTGTCATCCGGGAACTCGTAAAGATCGACGTACATGCCGCCCAGACCTTCAGAGAACTCACTACGCTCCAGGATGATCTGTTTCCTCTCATAGGACATGGTCAGTTGATCGCTCACGTAGCGCTGTTCACGATGACACAGGATGTCGTCAAGGCGATCGATCTTGACGTTGAGAGGCCGATGCAGGTTCTCAGGCTTGGCAGCAACCAGCGCAAACCGTTCGTTGAAGCGCTCCAGGAACCCTGGCAGGAACATGTTGCCGGTGTCCATGTCGCATACGTTGTCAAGCCGCAACTCTTTCACCAAGCGATCCTGCAGCGTGCGGTTGGCTCTCTCGACGCGGCCCTTGGCCTGGCTGGAGTTCACGCAGATGATCTCGATGTTTAGCTCGGCCAGTGTACGGCCGAACTGCGTCATGCCCTGACCGCCTTGCGCATCTCGGTTTATACGAAACACGGAGTGCTTGTCAGAGTAGAACGCCACAGGGCAGCCGTGCCTCTCCAGATAGGGTTGCAGGACTTCGAAGTACGACGTCGTGCTCTCGCTGGGCACGAAGCGCAGCTGCATGAGCTTGCTGGTCGCGTCGTCGATAAAGACCAGCAACGTGCACGGTTCGCCGAGGCCTTCGAACCAGCGGTGCTCACTGCCAACGATCTGCACTAACTCGCCATACGACTCACGACGGAGCCTGGGCTGGTGGAAGGTACGACGCTGCTTTCGTGACAACCACAGGCCAGCGTCAACCATCCACTTGCGCAGGGTCTCGCGCGATACGTCAACGTCGTGACGCTCCCGCAGCACCTCTGCCGCGAGCGTCGGTCCGAAGTCACGATAGTTCTGTCGCATCAGCACCCAGCCCAATCTGTCGCCTCCGCACCTGGTTCTAAGAAGGGCAGCGACACTTTGGCTTTGCAGAGCTACGACATTATTGCTTTGCTCCTACAAACGCTGTTGGTGCTCATTAGGAATGTCGGGGTGGCTAGCCCATTAGAAATGTCAGTCTACTCGTAGTCGTCGTCGTGCGGTGGGAATGTGCGAAATCACGGCTTCATGTGATTTCCAAGGTCTGTGGGAAGAGTGGGACGGTTTCATCGTTCCACGCTTTCCATCAGACCGTCATTTCCACCGCGGCGGCCGCCGGCGTTTCCGACTCGAAGTCGGGTCCATAGATTCGTCGCGGACGGCACTGTTGCATTAGCCGGGACCGGCACCTCGGGGCGGGTACGATTGACGGAGATGATGCAGGAGTGGGGCGTGGAAGTGGACCCGTCCAGGATCATGCGCTGGGTCCATCGTTATGCCCCCGAGCTGGAGAAGAGAGTGCGGGCTTATCAGGGCTATGGCTCGACGTCCTGGCGAGTGGATGAGACCTACGTCAGGTGGGCGGCCGGTGGAAGTACCTGTTCCGTGCTGTCGACAAGCATGGTCTGCTCATCGACTTCATGCTCTCGGATCGCCGAAACACGAGTGCAGCACATCGTTTTCTAGCCAAGGCACTGACAGTTATGCGGGACTGGCCACCATCGTCGATCACCACGGATAAGCTCCGCTCGTACCCGGAAGCGATCGAAAAACTCAAGCGTGGCGGCCAGCTATCGACAGAGACGAGGCACCGAACATCGAAGTACCTGAACAACATCATCGAGGCAGACCATGGGGCCTTGAAACGAGGTCATCAAGCCAACAAGAGGATTTCAAACCATGAGGACTGCGACGGCGACGATCAAAGGCTTCGAGATCATGCGGATGATCCGGCGCGGACACTGCCTCACGTGCAAGCCAGGCGTGCGCAATGAGATCCGCTTTGTGAACCAGCTGCTTCAGGTCGCTGCTTAATCCTCAGGCCCAAGGCGGGTAAGCTGCGCCTCCGCTGGTTAATGCAACAGAGCCCTCTGCCCTGCTCGCCTCAGATCTCCGCCCTAAGGAGTAACATTCGATCCAGGAAAGTACAAGATGATTGGGGCCGCCGGAGCAGTTCGACTTTTCTACCGAGCTGCCGTCTTTGCATCTGCCATCGCGTTTGCGTTTGTTTCACAAGCTTCTGCCAATGCGCAAGAGGCTGCGACGACAACGCTGAGAGCTACCGGCCGAAATGTGGTCCTCGATATCGTCGTCACTGACTCCCGGGGCAGGCCGGTGACGGGCCTTTCTTCTGGCGATCTCCTGGTGAAGGAGAACGGAGAGGCCCAGACGGTTCACATCGTCTCCGCTTCCACCGGCACTGGAAGGGCCGCTGGCCAGAGGGGAACTAGGTCAGGCAACGCCTTCCCAAACGAGATTCGCCCAGACGGCACACCGGTGCCGGAGAGGCTAGCGCTGGCAGATCGTGCACGCACCGTCATCCTGCTCGATGAGGTGAACGTTCAATTCATGGACCTCGCCTTTGCCCGGCAGCGACTCGAGGTTTTCTTGCGAAGCCCCGCGGCACAGGGGCAGGAGATCGCGATTTTGGCCATGACGGCCAGACAGGAGGTCCTGGTTCATGATTTCACGACCGACACCGCGGCTCTGATCGACTCGGTCCATCGCCTTCCGGGCGTTCTGCCGGCCACCGGTTCTGGAGGCATTATCAACGGCAATGTGGACCCGGCGAATGACGCGGAGAATCTGCGCAAATCGATGGGGGCTCTCGAACAGCTGGCACGTGCCTTTTCCGGCTCCGGCGAGCGCGTGAACGTGATCTGGATTACCAGCGGATTCCTGACGCTGGCTCAGCTGTTCACGAGCGGCGACATCCAGGTCACGCAGAACGAGATCCTGAAGCGGGCCACCAACCTGTTTCTAAGCGCTCGAATGTGCCTGTATACGATCGATCCGCATGGCGTCCAGATCGAATCGTCTCTTCCCAACCATAACGGCCAGAGGTCGGTGTACGGACCAGCTTCGGCCCAAGCTCTTTTCGCTGCGAATACTGGAGGCGAGTTCGCGGGACAGACGATGAACATGACCAACAATCAGGCGGTTGCGAACTCCTTTTTGGGGGCTCTAGACCGGAAGAGCGGGGGCCGCGCTTTTGGTAACGGGAACGATATCGATCTGGCGCTGGGGCGGGTCGTTGAAGAGAGCGATGCTGCCCTGCGGATCGCCTACTCCCCGACTAACAAGAGCTTTGACGGCAGCTACCGCAAGATCTCGGTCACCGTGAAGCGTCCGGGTCTGACGGCACGGGCGAGGGAGGGATATTACGCTCTCCCCGAGCCTCCGGAGCCGACGGCCTCTCAGCAGAGGTCGCATCTCGAATCGGCGATCGAGAGTCCTTTCGCTTACCAGGCGTTGCAGGTGAGCGGCGAGTTACAAATTTCTCCGGCGCCGACCGTCAGCGTCCACGTGGCGGCGCGGCAGCTTCGATGGAGGTACGGCAGCGAGGGTGCGCATGTCGACCAGATTCTGGTGCTGGCCGCCTTTTCCGCAGAGAACCGCCCGCTTGGCTCGAGATCCTTTGAGGTGAGCGCAAAGGAACGCAATGTTAGCTCAAGCGGCACCAGCGTGAGCTACCAGGTTCCCTTTCCAGTTCCGCCAGGAACCGCGCGGCTTCGCGTGGCTGTGTCGGATCGGGGTTCTGACCAGATAGGAACGGCGGACGTCGCGATGACGGGAGCTGGGACCAACGCTGAGGAGCAGCCGCTCCGCCGGGACGATTAGGTAGTCGTCCGGAAGGTAACTATCAGACGCGGGGGCCTGTGCTGGCTTGGGGGCTGGGGTGGAAGGCTTCGACGACAGTCGAGATGCCTCCGCGGGAGCGGAAGTCGCCTTTGACGAGGGGCCAGATGGGGTCGGTGGCGCGGACGGGGATCGCCGCGAACGACATGCTATCTCCCCGCCGCCCGCATCCATGCCGGTGTCGCATCCCAGCCTGTTACCCGTCCTGGTGCTTTCTTACCAAACGCCGACCCGGTCCGCTGGCGCGCGACCTCCGCGATACGCGGCATAGTTGTGAGAACGCCCTGGATCTTCGGCGACTCGCCTACAGAGCATTCGAGGACACAGGACGCGCTGGAACGGGCGCACGGCTCTCTCGTGAGTAGCAGCAGGACGGCATCGCTCTCCTGCGACGCACGCCGATAGCGGAACCACGTCGCGGACGGAATGCGCAGCGCCTCTTGTGGAGCGACGGAAGCAAGGTCCAGCGCGACTACGCGAAAGCCGCCCGACTGCAGCACCTGGTCCGTTGCGCGAAGTGCCCGGTCCAGCCCGTCCCATGGCTTCTGTTCGCGCACCCGTGCCGTCCCCGCTGGTGAGGTCGAAGCTGCGCGTACCCGTGCCGCTTCGGCCGCCTGTTTATGCATCTGCCGCAAAGGGTCCGTTTAGTCCACCCTGCGCAGGTTGAAGCGCTCCCATTCCACCTGATCCTGTGAAGCACTGTGCAAACCGAGCGGCCGATTGGGATGGCCCGGTGTGCCCTCCATCTTCCGTCTGCGCCGCTCTTCCTTGTCGAAGAGCATTTGCTCCAGCGCTGGAGCCAGGCCCTTCGTCTCGCCGCGTGGGTGCGAGCTGCCGCAGCCGCCAGAGATGGGCCGATGGCTGCCGCTCTCCGCTTCGAATCGCTTGGAATCCACTGAGGATATTGCGGAACGAACCTGGGGCTGTGTAGCCATCGCGAAGCGCACCCAGAGCAGGTTGGCGAGCTCGACGCCTGCTGCAGCCGCGCTCTGCGGCGATAATGTGTCGCTTACGTCGATGTAGGCGCATGCCCCTGCCTCCGAAGCGCTCGCCAGCAGAGAAAGCGCGATGGAAGAATGTCCGGAGCCGTCCGGCCCGGTCACTTCACAGACCGACCCAAGCGGAAGGCCGCCGCCGAGCAAGGAGTCGAGCGGGGCATTGCCGAGGGGGTGGAGCCGCGGCGCTTGCTGGGCGATCGGGGACAGCGCCGCAGGAATGCGGTTGGCCAGCTTCGCCTCGATCTCACGCTTTAGAAGTGCTGCCTGACTCTGCATTTGTGTATTCGCCTTATCTTCGCTTCCTGCGATGCCTAGAGTAGCGCATCGAGAGGCGGAAAAGCGAATGCGCACAGTCCCTTGTGCAACAAGACGGTTCTGATTCGGAATGCAGGTAGCCGCTTAGCAGCTTACATCGCTAACCCGGAGCCCCCCAGCACATGAATCGTATGCAGCCAGGTCTCCGCCAAAGCAGGCCAGTGCGAGATCGGCAACTCCGTCGGTCGCAGTCCAAAGCCATGGCCGCCCTGCGTAAACACGTGCAACTCCGCCGGCACCTTCGCGTCCTTCAATGCCTGGAAGTACACCAGCACGTTCTCCACATGGGCGGTGTAGTCGTTCTCCGCCTGCACCAGAAACGTCGGCGGGATCGCCGCCGTGGGCGCCAGCGCCGGATCCACCTTGCCGCCCGGTCCGCTCAACCACCCTGGGTACACGATCATCTGGAAGTCAGGCCGTGCATCCACCTGGAATGCAGGCACCCGCTTGCCCTGGAAGTCAGGGTGCGTGCTCAACGCGACCGCCAGGTGCGCCCCGGCCGAAAACCCGATCACCCCAATCCGCTGCGGATTGATGTGCCACTCCCTCGCATGTGCCCGCGTCAGCCGCATCGCCTGCTGCGCGTCTTCCAGGTCTTCCACCTTTTCCGGATAATGCCCGTGCTCCGGAACACGGTACTTCACCAGCACACAGGTCATCCCCAGCGAGTTCAACCAGTCGCACACCTCCGTGCCTTCGATGTTGTACGCCAGCCGCACATACGATCCACCCGGAAAGACCAGGGCAGCCGCTCCGGTATTCTTCGCCGCCGGCGGAGCAAACACCGCGAGCGTCGGTTTGCTCACGTTAGTCACGCGCACGGTCACCTTGCCGGACACCATGCGGTCCACATCCGTCGTCGGATCGGTCTCGGGCCCGGTGACCGCCGCAGGATCCGGATTCCCATTCGGCCACAAGGGCAACGTGATCCCCTGCGCCCCGGCCCGCAACGCCCAGCCCATCACAACACAGCTGAGCAAAGCAGCATGTTTCGGCATCGTTCTCACCAGCCCTCTCCTCCTCGCTACTCCGGCAACTCCTTGCTGCTCGTCAATGAAAACGTCCCCTCCACTCCCGCCGCCTTGACCAATCCCTCGCGCGCAACCGGCTGCCCACCACCGACCCAGAAGCGCACCGCCCCCGGCACCACCGCGCGCTTGCCCTGCGCATCGACCACGCTCAAGTCGCGATCCCGCAAGGTGAAGGTCACCATCTTGCTCTCACCCGGCGCAAGATGCACACGCTCAAACCCACGCAGCTCACGCACCGCCGCACCATCCACACCCTCGTGCGTCAAGTACAACTGCGCAACCTCATCGGAAGCCTTGCGCCCTGTATTCGTCACCTTCGAACTGATCGTCTCGCCATCTCCACTCGCCAGCGCCTGCGCTCCCGCATACGCAAAGCTCGAATAACTCAACCCATATCCAAACGGATACAACGCCTCGCCCTTGAAGTACCGATACGTCCGCCCAGCCATCGAGTAATCCTCAAACGCCGGCAGATCCGCCACGCTCTTATAGAATGTCACCGGCAACCGCCCCGCCGGACTGAAATCCCCCGCAAGAGCCTCCGCCACCGCCTGCCCGCCGCTCTCCCCCGGGTACCACGCTTCAAGAATCGCCGGAACATCCGCATCCGCCCAGTTCACTCCCAGCGCCGACCCATTCGTCAGCACCAGCACCACCGGCTTCCCCGTGCCTACCACGCTCTCCAACAACTCCTCCTGCGGCTTCGGCAGATCTATCGAAGTCCGGTCCCCACCCGAGAACCCCTCCGCCCTGATCTTCATCTCCTCGCCCTCAATCCGCGCCGACAACCCCATCACCGCAACCACCAAATCGGACCCGCGAGCCGCCGCCACAGCCTCGCGCTCCTCACGCCCCGGCATCCCCCAGACCAGCTTCGCCTCCGCGGCCCGCACTGTCTGGAAGTACTCAATCTTCAGCTTGTAGCTCTTCCCCGCGTCCAGATGAATCGGTGCAGTCGTCGTAGTCGAAGGGCGATGCGGAGTCCAATCCTCCGCCTGCATCTTGTCGTCCACCCAAACCCGATACCCATCCTGCCCCGTAAAGCCCAGCAGATAATCCCCACTCTCCTTAGGCACCAACACACCCGTCCACCGCACGCTGTAGTTCTGCTTCAACCGCGGATTCACCCCGTTGAAGCTCCACCTAAAGTTCACATTCGCATCCGTGCGCGACAATACCGGCGCCCCAGTCAGATCCGTGTTCGCAAAGTACTCGCCCCGCAGCCCATGCGTAGCCTTCGCCGCACTCGTCCACAACTCCGCGCTCGGCACGGCATTCACCACATCCCCAATCAGCGAAGTCCCCTGCACATACTTGATCTTTGCCGCAGGAAACCGCTTCTTCAGCCCCGCCACGATCGTCACCGGCTGCGAAGGCGTGCCGTTGTAGTTCCCCTCCAAAGCATCCAGTGAATCCGCATCCGGCCCAATCACCGCAATCGAAGCCGGCGCATGCTTCAAAGGCAAGATCCCGCCCTCATTCTTCAACAGCACCAACGACTCCCGCGCCGTCTGCAACGCCAAGCCACGATGGGCCGCCGTGTCATTGTTCGCCGCCCCCAGCTTCGACCAAGGCACCATCCCCGCCGGATCAAACATACCCAGCCGGAACCGAGCCGTCATCGTCCGCGTCACCGCGCGATCAATATCGGCCTCACTCAACAACCCCTGCGACACCGCATCCAACGCAGCCTTCCGCTCCAAGGCCACCCTCGCCTGCACCGGCTCCCCACAGATCAAATCCATCCCAGACTTGATCCCCGCAGCCACACCCTCCGCCTGCGTCCCCTTGTACTTATGATGAGCCGCAATATCCTCCGCCGCCGCGCAGTCACTCACCACATACCCCTTGAAGCCCCAGTCCCCCCGCAGATATTTGCCCAGCAACATGTCATTCGCACAAGCCGGCTGCCCATCAATGGCGTTATACGCACACATCACCGAGTCCGCGTGAGCATCCATGATCGTCGTCCGAAACGCCGGGAGGTACGTGTCGTTCAAATCATGCGCCGACACATCGATGTTCACCTCATGCCGAGTAGCCTCAGGCCCGCTATGCACCGCATAGTGTTTGCTCGTCGCCACCGTCTCCAGATACTTCGGATCATCGCCCTGCAAACCCGTAATGAACGCATCCCCCATGCGCCCCGTCAGGAACGGATCCTCGCCATACGTCTCCTGCCCACGCCCCCACCGCGGATCCCGAAAGATGTTGATATTCGGCGACCAGACCGTCAGCCCCTTGTACTGCACCGTCGATCCATCCGGCCCCTTGCTCGCGTTGTACTTCGCACGAAACTCCGTAGCAATGGCCTGTGCCTCACGATGCAGCAACGCATCATCGAACGTAGCCGCCAACCCAATCGCCTGTGGAAACACGGTAGCCACCCCAGCCCGCGCCACCCCATGCAACCCTTCATTCCACCAGTTGTACTCAGGCACGCCGAGCCGACGAATCCCATCCGCCGTATGCCCCAGCTGCGAGACCTTCTCCTCCAGCGTCATCGCATGCACCAGCATGCCGGCTCGCTCCTCAAAGCTCTTCGAAGTATCCAGCCACGGCTTGTCTCCCGCCGCACCTTCCCCACCTGCAACCTGCGCCCCCGCGCTTATTCCAACGCTCAAACAAACCGTGCCAAACAGAAACGCTCGGAATCCCCGAGCAGCATTCAATCCCTGGCGCAAAGCATCACCTCATCCCGCCTACAAGCTCACGTTTGCTCCAACACACCACAAAACGCACACACAAAGGGGGGCCGCCAGTGTACGACCTCCCTCCCACCCCCGGCAAAACCCGCGCCATCAAACCATCACGGTCCTTGCGTCCCTTGCCGCCACGGATGTGGACCACCATCCGCTCGCTGTCGATATCGGTGATCTTCAGGCGGGCGACCTCGGCCCGGCGTGCGCCGGTGGCATAGAGCGTCATCAGCAGGATGCGATGGAACGGCGTCTCCGCTGCATCGATCAGCCGCGCGACCTCCTGCTGGCTGAGAATCTGCGGCAGCCGCAGCACCTTCTTCGGGTAGGGCGTCTCGGCAACGCTCCAGCCGCGCTTCAGCACCTGGATGTAGAGAAACCGTAAAGGCGGCCAGCCTCTGGGTCACGGTGTTCGGCGCCAGCTTCCACGTGTGGAACATCGCAGCCTGGTACTGCCGGATGTGTTCGGTTCCGAGCCGGTCGGGTGGACAGCCGAAGTAGCGAGCAAAATGCTCAACGGTGCGGATGTACGTGCGGGTGTCGATTGAGCATAGTTGGGACGCTCCAGCTCCTCAAGCATGATCTGGCGTAGACGGGTCACAGAGAATCCTCCCTCTCTGCCACAAACGCTAGATCAATACCTCTGCGGCTCCCACAGCCCACGCGCATGCGTCCGCCGCGAAGCGGCTTCGTTCAAGTCGCATTCTCGTCAGTAACGCCGGTCGGCAGGCGAACAGGCCATGGCAAAGGTGGTGAAGCGAAGGTTCTACTTGCATTTCCATTCCACATATATGGCGATCTGAGCCGGAGGGTCGGTGACACGCTCGGCTCAATCGTTCCAACGGTCGAGACGTACTCGATAGACGAGAGCTTTCTGGACCTCGGGGAGTTCAACAGCAGGGAAGTTGAGGCTCTGGCGCGAACCCTGCGCGAACGCGTCCAGCGCTGGGTCGGCATCCGGACATGCGTAGGCATCGCGCCCACCAAGACGCTTGCCAAGGTCGCAAATTTCATTGCAAAGAAAAGGCCGCAATACCGTGGCGTTTGCGATTTGCGTTCCAACCAAGTGCGGGCGGGGCTGCTGCCCAGGGTGCCGGTGGAGGAAGTGTGGGGCATCGGTGGAGCGTCAGCGGCGAAGCTTGGAATCCAGACAGCGGCTGACCTGGCCGCGCTCGAACCGGACGATGCCCGTGCCCTGATGACGGTCACTGGAGGCCGCACGGTTTTACGAGCTGCGCGGAATCTCCTGCCTTCCGACACGGAAGGGAATTGCCCGTTACGCGGAGCTTTGGGAATCCGGTCACATCCTGGACGGAGCTGCGGGAGGCGATAGCCAGCTATGCGACTCGCGCGGCGGAGAAGATGCGCCGCTACAAGGTCGCCGCAGAGAACATCTTCGTCTTCATGCATACCAACACCTTCAACCGCGATCCGTTCTACTCGAACGGTGCGTCGGCCCGCTTCGCGGCCACCCCCAACGACACTGGAGAGGTGGTCGGGCTGGCGGTGCGCCTGGGCGAGCGGCTGTGGCGTGACGGATTCCGCTACGCAAAGTGCGGCGTGATGATCACGGAGCTGTTGCCGGAAGCCGTTCAGCAACCCGCATTGTGGAGTGAGCTGGACCGCGAACGGCGGGAACGGGCCTGGAAGACGGTGGACGAGCTCAACGCCACGCTCGGGCGGGGAACGGTGCGCATCCTGAGCTCCGGGCCGAAGGATGCCGCCTGGAAGCTGCGAGCGGAGAATAGGTCTCCGCGACGGACGACCCGATGGAATGAGCTGCCGAGGGTGAAATCCGGCTAATGTCGCCTAGCGCTGGGCTTCCTCTTGCCCAACAGTAGTACGAGGATACCTCCCGTGGCATCACGGGTGGTATCATTCGTTCGTGAGAATTGTGCTTGATACAGCGTGTCTGGTAACAGCTGTTCGATCAAGCGATGGGGCCGCTGGAGAGGTACTCAGGAAGGTCTTCAGGAAAGAACTTGTGCTGCTGATGGATCTGAAACTCGGATTGGAATACCGAGATGTCGCTCTGCGACCCGAACACTTGTTGGCATCTTCGCTAAATGAGCACGAGGTGCTGGAACTAATTGAGGCGCTAGAGGCCTTTGCTGAACCCGTAGAAGTCCTGCTCAAGGTACGTCCGCAGTCTTCTGACCCAAACGACGACATGGTCCTGGATCTCGCCATAAATGGACGAGCGGAGGCCCTGGTGACCTACAACACGAAGCACTTTCTGAAGCCGGGAAAGCGATCTGGGATTGCGATAATTACCCCGGCATTACTGCTTCAAGAGATGTTGAAAGGGAAGAACAATGGCGACTGAAGCTCGAAAGAACGCAACCCCGAAATTTCCCTTACGGCTCATGCCCTCCGTTCGTCGCACAGCCGAGGTGTTCTCAGAAAAGGAAGGCGTCTCCTTGAACCAGTTCATTAATGTTGCAGTCGCTGAGAAGCTGGCTCACCTCGAGCATGAAGAGTGGGCGCGTACCCGTAAGCAGCCCACCAAAGAACTAGCCTCTAGGGCACTTGGCTTGCTCGATAAGGCAAGACGAGGCTCAGTCGAACCAGGAGATGAGCTGCCGGAGAACTATCAACCCATCCGAGCCTCTTTACGGAAAAAGTAGGGCCGCAATCATTACTCCTCGTTTGAGGGCTCATTTGCTCGCTTCTTCGCGAATTATTCATGGTCCTTCCTGACCCTGGCCCCTGAATGGACACTCCGCACTTGTCTAACGCACATAAGCAAGCAATTGGACAGAACAGATGAACAAGACATCCGAATCGAACGGTACATCTCGCGGGCTCTACTTGCAGTGGGAGGGGAAGAAGGTATACCGACAACAGGTAAGGAGTTTAGAGGGGAGGCATGGAGCCCAGAAGCACCAAGACAATCAAAGAAACATTTTCGATTGTGGCTCTGTTGCATTAACTAGCTGGAGCGCAGTCCGCCTGCATCCGGGCGAGAGTTCAGGCGGCAACTTGGAAGAGTTGGTTCACAAAGCGGATCTCATTGCGTACGCCTGGCTTGCAGGTGAGGCAG